>Ga0255193_1000005_pt1 | contig 128709 bp, 123 predicted proteins | sample Miss_Yuk_RepA_8h_FD_189937 | JGI IMG/M metagenome (GOLD analysis project Ga0255193, IMG submission 189937) | Freshwater microbial communities from Mississippi River, Louisiana, United States - Miss_Yuk_RepA_8h | ecosystem: Environmental > Aquatic > Freshwater > River | place: USA: Louisiana...
TACCGGCGTTGAGAGCATCCAGTCCCTTGAGGCGGGATCCGAGGTTTTGTGGTTTGACGTGGGCAATAAGCCCTAGCCCATTACGCACTGAATACCGGTGCCCTTTAAGCTGCAATAACCCTGAGGATTTTTTTGTAAATATTGCTGATGGTAATTCTCTGCCAGAAAATAATTTACGAAAGGCAGAATTTCGGTAGTGGGGTCCCCAAGTCCTTTTCTCGCAAGTGCAACTTGAGCTACCGCGCGACTTGCCTCAACGCATTTCATCTGCTGAGGGGTCGTGGTGAATACTACGGACCGATATTGAGATCCGATATCAGGTCCTTGGCGATTGTATTGAGTGGGATCGTGGTTCTCCCAAAAAAGTCTCATCATCTCTTTTAGGGAGGCTTCACTTTGATCGAAAACGACCTGAACTACCTCGGCGTGGCCAGTTTCTCCCGTGCAAACTTGTTGATACGTTGGAGATTCAAGCGTCCCCCCGGCATAACCCACGGAAGTACTTTTAACGAGTGGATGCCTCCAAAAAAGGCGCTCTGCACCCCAAAAACAACCCATACCCAACAAAAGCACCTGATGATCAGGCCATTCTAGGCGGAGCGGCTCATGGTAGATGGCATGAAGGGGCAGGGAATTTAGATTCATCGAAAAGGTCAACCCTGCCATCGACGAGGATCATGATCGGAGTACCCAAGTTGATCGAGAACACGGAGGGCGAATGTATCGAAGAGATCCTCAAAGTCTTTTGGCTTGGAATAGAAGCCAGGCATCAGTGGCATTAGGATGGCTCCAGCATCATGAAGCCTTAACATATTTTCTAAGTGAACCCTATTGAGGGGTGTCTCTCGAAGACAAATGACCAAAGGCTTTCTTTCTTTTAGGCATACATCCGCTGCCCGAGAGATGAGATTGTTACTAACGCCCCATGCAATTCTACCCAGAGCACCGGCTGAACATGGTGCAATGATCATTCCATCTTGTCGATAGGAACCGCTGGCGATATCCGCGCCCACATTTTGGTCTGAGCGCAGTGATACCTTGGGACTTAGGGCCACTAAGTCTTCAGGTCCAAGATCAACTTCATCATGAAGGCATCTCTTGCCTGTGGCAGAGATCATCAGGGCAATCTGGGAAATGGAGTCTTTCTGAATCAATTTTTTTAAAATAGCTACACCAAATGCAGCCCCTGAGGCTCCACACATAGCAAGCGAATATTTTTGTGACATCTTTATAATTATGCGCTTAAAAACCGGTACTGAGGCTCGAGGGATTTAGACACTTAGAGAGCTAAAAATTTAGGGCCGATTTGGGTAATGGAGCCCGCCCCAAATGTGATGAGTAAATCACCTGGCTGGACAACCTTGAGAAACTCCCGGGGAAGATCTTGGACCTCGCTAACAAAATGAACTTTTTGGCCGTTTTTTCCAATAGCTTCAGCCAAGAATTTCCCTTCAATACCCGGAATAGGTTTTTCACCGGCGGGATAGATTTCGGTCAAAAAAACAAGGTCAGCATCTCTGAATGCAGAAATGAATTCATTCATCAAAGCTTGAGTTCGCGTGAATCGATGAGGTTGGAACGCAGCAACAATGCGACGTTCAGGAAAACCCTTGCGAGCTGCTTTTAATGTAGTTTGGATTTCTGTAGGATGGTGACCATAGTCATCTACGACCAAAATACCCTCTCGCTCTCCTCGAAGGGTGAAGCGACGATCAGCTCCGCGAAACGATGATAGGATCTGCCGAATTTTGTCGCTCGTAAGGTCAAGTTCCAAAGCGATTCCGATAGCGGCTAAGGCATTAGCAACCATGTGGGTACCTGGAACACGTATGGAAAAATCACCTAAACATGCTTCGCGCGTATGAACTTTGAAATAAGTATCGAATCCCTCTTGCCGAATATCTGTTGCGTAGAGGTCCGCTGGAACCTCGGTGCTGTACGTTTTTATTGGTCGATTAATTCGAGGGAAAATGGATGCTAAGTGAGGATCATCCTGGCAAGCGTAGAGGCGACCGTAGAAGGGCAGGCTATTTGCAAAAGTGATAAAAGCCTCTTTAATCGAAGCTAAATCGGGATAGTGGTCCATGTGTTCTCGATCAATATTCGTAATCACTGCTAGGTAAGGGCGCAACATAAGGAAACTGCCGTCACTTTCATCTGCTTCGGCAACAAGATAAGCGCCTTGACCTAATTTGGCGTTTGATCCAAGGGCAGCCAGTTTCCCTCCAATGACGATGGTGGGATCGAGCCCTGCTTCGGACAGCACTTGGGCTACCATACTTGTTGTCGACGTCTTGCCGTGTGAGCCCGCAATGGCGATTCCTTTTTTTAGCCGCATGAGTTCAGCCAACATTTCTCCTCTGGAGATAATGGGTATACCTAATTGAACGCCCGCTTGTACTTCCGGATTGTCACGGTGGACTGCGGTGCTGGTCACGATCAACTCAGCCCCTTGAATATTTTCTAGGCGATGACCTAATGAAAAAGTGACGCCTAGTTGAGTCAGATGGTCCGTTACGGGTGAACTCTTCAGGTCGGATCCCGAAATCTTAAAGCCTAGATTACAGAGTACTTCTGCAATCCCAGACATTCCAATCCCGCCTATGCCAACAAAATGGATGGACTTGACTTTCCCGAACATGCATCCTCGCTGAAGTTAATCATAGCGATAGGATGGCCCTAGGGGATACCTAGGAATATAGGCCACTCGTGCTTCCGTGAGGTTGGATAGAAAGGAGGCCACTGCTAAACTGAAACTTAAGGACTGGGGACGCGATGCAGATCCAAAAACTGATTTTGAATTTGCAAGAATTCTGGTCGAAAAATGGCTGTTTGATGGGCCTACCTTACGACATCGAAAAAGGGGCGGGAACCATGAATCCCTTAACTTTTTTTGGAGCCTTGGGCCCTGACTCGTGGCGAGTAGCTTACGCAGAGCCAAGTCGTCGTCCCGCCGATGGGCGTTATGGGGATAATCCATTCCGAGTTTATAAACATCTTCAGTTTCAAGTCCTTCTTAAGCCCTCTCCTGCCAATGTTCAGGATCTTTACCTAGAGTCTCTGTCCACTCTCGGTATCGATCTTAAAGATCATGACCTTCGTTTTGAAGAGGATAATTGGGAATCTCCTACCCTAGGGGCGTGGGGTGTAGGATGGCAGGTTGTATTAGACGGGATGGAAATAAGTCAGTTTACGTATTTTCAACAAATGGGGGGCATCGATTGCAAACCCGTGAGTGCGGAGATTACCTACGGAGTTGAGCGCCTATGCATGTTTCTGGGAGGAAACAGTAATATTTTTGAAACAACCTATGGGTCCATGGGCGACTCAAAGGAGTCCATCCCGGTTGCCTATGGAAAGTTGCGTCATCGAGAAGAAATAGAACTTAGTCATTACAGTTTTAATCTGGCCGATATTTCATTCCATCGTAATGCTTTTGATTTTCATGAAAAAGAAGGTCAATTTTTATTGAAGGAACATGGGCATTTTATTTCTGCTTACGAACAAATGCTCAAAATGAGTCATGCATTCAACGTACTTGATGCACGAGGAGCGATAAGTGTCAGTGAGCGCCCCGGCTTGATTAAACGGGTTCGAGACTTAGCGTCTGGATGCGCAAAATTTTACCTTCTTCATCATTTTCCTCCGGCAGTCCCATAATCTATGGCTAAAGATTTCTTACTCGAGATTCACTGTGAAGAAATTCCTGCTAAATTTTTAGCTCCGCTTCATTCGGATCTTCAAGAAAAACTTCTCAACTTACTCGAAGTTAACGGATTGGTTATCCAGGGGGGCCATCTTCGGAGCCCTGATTGGTATTCTCCTCGGAAGATTGCGATTTTCTTGCCGGGGATTTTGGAAATCCAACCCGATATCCAATCGGTAGAGGTCGGCCCTTCAAAGGCTGTTTGTCTCGATGCGCATGGACAAGTGACAGACGCCGGCACCCGTTTTGCCGAAAAATGGAAATCGAGTTTCCAGGAAGTTGTTTTTGAAGAAGTGAAAGGAAAGAAAGGGGAATATGCCGTCCTTCGAAGGACGGTGAAGGGACTCCCTGCCATTCAGGTCTTATCAGCCGCTCTACCCTCACTCATTGCATCCTTGTCTGTTCCGAAAGCAATGAGGTGGGGTCACTCTTCTTTTGTTTTTGTTCGCCCAATCAGAAATATCTTATGCCTTTTGGGCTCAAGCGTAATTCCATTCGAAATTGACGGAGTACAAAGTTCTTCATCAACCTTGGGCCACCGGCTGGCCAAGGGAGAAATCAAAATTTCTCAACCAAGTGAGTATGAATCTCGCCTCGCTGATCATCAGGTTATCGTTTCCTGCCAAGTTCGGCAGCACCGCCTTCGAAAGGATCTTTCCGATGCGGCTTCTTCGATCCATGGATCTCTCGTGCCCGATGAAGTCCTGTTGCGTGGAGTTTCTGAAATCGTCGAATATCCTTCCGTTGTTCTAGGAAAGTTCCCCCCTGAATTTCTCAACCTACCTTCATCAATCCTTGCCTGCTCCTTGCGCGAGCACCAAAAATCCTTTTGTGTTCAGGGTGCGGACGGAAAATTGCTACCCTATTTTCTCTCCGTGGCCAATCGTGATTTATCACAAAATATAAAAGCTCGAGACACCATCACCAAGGGGAATGAATGGGTTCTAAACGCCCGACTCTTTGATGCTCAATTCTTTTTTAGCGAAGACACCAAAACCACCCTTGAAGATAAGCGATCGAACCTTGCGCAACTGACCTTTATTCGCGGTGCGGGAAACTATCTGCAAAAAACCGAACGCCTCGTTCTGCTGTCAGAATACTTCGCACCTACTTTCCATCTGGATAGTTCTCTATCCCGATCAGCAGCATCTCTATCGAAATTAGACCTCACGACCCAGATGGTGGGCGAGTTTCCAGAATTGCAGGGCAAAGTTGGGGCTGAGTATCTTCGCCGAGAGGGGGTATCTGACCTTATAAGCAACGCTATCGACGAGCACTATGCCCCAATTTCCGCGGACGCACCGCTCCCTTTAACCCCCCTCGGCGCCCTTCTTGCTGTCGTGGACAAACTCGACACCCTAGTGGCTGCATACTCGGTAGGACAAATTCCTACAGGCTCCAAAGATCCTCTTGGTCTTCGACGAGCAGGCCTAGGTCTCGTTCGTATTTTAAGACACCACAATATTGCTCTTTCGCCCCGCGAGGCGATTCGGCAATCTCTCACTATTTTTTCTAAACAGTTCCCCGTCCAAGAACCTAATCGAATTGAAGAAGATCTCAGGGTCTTTTGGGAAGAGCGCATTGCATTTTCTATGTCCCAAGAAAACTTCGATATTCAACTAATTCGAGCAGTCATGGCAGCCCCTTGGCATGATCATTTACAACTCCTCTTGCGATGCAGCGCTCTTCAGAAGGCAATGAATCAAACTGATTTCACTTTACTGATCGAGAATGCTAAACGTATTAATAATATTTTGGTTGGCCAAGCCGTCGAAGGAACGCCCTCGGTGGACCTTTTAATTGCGGCGTCAGAAAAAAAACTTATTGAAAAGATCCGAGCTATTGAAACTTTGATGCATCGCAATGAGCTTGATTCGTTTTGTTTAGCCCTTTGTGAATTAGCCCAACCTCTCGAAGACTTTTTTAACGAAGTAATGGTTTTAGATGACAATCTTAAGATCCGAAATCAGCGATTACAACTTCTTGTGACCTTGAAGTCTCAATTCAATTACATAGCTGATTTCTCGAAATGGTAATCTTAAATATGTCTGAAAGTCTCCACCACGAACGTATTGCCATTATTGATTTTGGAAGTCAATACACGCGCCTTATTGCGAGGCGACTTCGGGAAGTGGGAGCCTTTGGCCTTGTCTACAACTCGTCCACGTCCTATGAAGAAATCAAGGGACAGGATCTCAAGGGAATCATTCTCAGTGGGGGACCTAGTTCTGTCTTTGATAAGGGAGCTCCGACCCTTGACTCGAAAATTCTAAATGCAGGAGTTCCAATCTTGGGTATTTGCTATGGGCAGCAACTTATTGCTAAGCAATTTGGAGGCAATGTTCATCGTTCAAGTGCTCGAGAATACGGCAAGGCCTCAATTAATTTACTGGTGAATGATTCCGTGTTATTCCAAGGACTTCAAACTCCTCAGCAGGTCTGGATGAGTCATGGTGATCATGTTGAATCAATCGGAGATATCTTTCGGGTGGTTGGTCAAACGACCTCTGTACCTGTTGCAGCAATGGAATCCCTAAGTAAAAAAATATTTGCCATCCAGTTTCATCCTGAGGTCACGCAAACTGAGTTCGGACTAAGCATATTAAAAAACTTTTGTAACTTCTCTGGAATGCACTGTGATTGGAGTCCTCAAAACTTCATTGAAGAAAAGATTCATCAAATACAATCCGAAGTCGGTAAAAATAAAGCGATCTTAGGCCTAAGCGGTGGAGTCGATTCGAGCGTAGCAGCCCTCTTACTTCATCGTGCTATTGGTTCGCAATTGCACTGTATGTTTATTGACACGGGCCTTTTACGATTAAACGAGCGTATCCAAGTTCAGGAAAGTTTCAAACCTTTTGATCTTCAAATCCATTGGATTGATGCTGCGAATGAATTCTTAGAAGGGTTATCGGGAGTGAGTGACCCCGAACTAAAACGAAAAAAAATTGGCGCTATTTTCATTGAGGTCTTTGAGCGTGAAGCCAAAAAGTTAAATGCTACTTTTTTAGCCCAAGGAACTACCTACCCAGATGTCATAGAAAGTCAGGGTGTTGGCGGAGCCGTATTGGTTAAATCTCACCATAATGTGGGAGGACTTCCTGAGCGGTTAAACCTTAAGATTGTGGAACCCCTGAGGGAGCTCTTCAAAGATGAAGTTCGAGCCGTCGGTCGAACCCTTGGCTTACCCCCGCTCATGGTGGCTAGGCACCCCTTTCCCGGACCTGGCCTTGCAGTCCGTATCCCCGGCTCTGTGGACAGGGAGAAGGTTCGAATTCTTCAAGAAGCGGATGCCATCTTTATCCATGAATTGATAGCCTCGGGTTGGTACGAGCGGAGTGATCAGGCTTTTGTCGTATTGCTCCCGGTCAGAACCGTAGGCATTATGGGAGATGAGCGGACCTATGAATACATGTGCACCCTTAGGGCAGTAACCAGCGAAGATTTTATGACCGCTGATTGGACCCGATTACCCTACGATCTCTTGGAAAAAGTTGCCCAACGTATAGTCAATGAGGTTAAGGGTATTAATCGTGTTTCTTTTGACATTACCTCAAAGCCCCCCGCCACAATTGAGTACGAGTAATGAATCCAAGATGGTTTCATCCTTTAATGATTATTTATTGCTCATCCACCAGGAGACCCTGCAATGCGCTACTTACTCTGTCTCACTTTGAGTTTTCTTTTATCGGCCACTGATACTTCGATGATCACTCCGATTAAAGTAACTATCTCGCCGATTAATTTGGCCCAGCACCAAATCGAGATTCAGATGACTCTTCCATCGGGTTTTCTCCGTGAAGGAGGAACTTTGGCACTTCCCACTTGGACACCTGGAAGTTATTTAGTGCGAGATTATGCCAAGTTCGTGGATCAAGTACAAACCCTTAAAGGAGAGTCGCTTGTCAAGGTAGATAAGCAACAGTGGAAAGTTCCTCCCCACCAGGGTGAGATGACGATCCGCTACCGAGTGTATGGAAATATCATGAGTGTTCGAGAAAACTATATCGATCAATCGCAAGCCCACCTTGTGGGGGCCAATACCTTTTTGTATGCGCCAAGTGATTTCGATAGACCTTACGAAATATCCTTCAAGGGTTTCCCTTCAACTTGGAAGGTTGCTTGTGGGCTCGTCGATAGTGATGGTGTTGTTCGTGCTTCCAACTATGATCTTCTGGTAGATTCGCCGATCCAGCTCGGCACTTTCCGATCCCACTACTGGGAAAGCCAGGGAACTCGTTTTGAACTAGCAATCACGGGAGATCACAATGGAGATGAAAATCGTTTAGTCCGAGACTTCGAAAAAATTGTCAATGAAACTGTTAAAATCTTTGGAAGTTTTCCTTTCAAAAAGTACGTATTCCTTCTCGGGTTTTCTCCTAATAGTCGCGGAGGGCTTGAGCATCTTCAGAGCACCTCACTCTTGAGCGATCCCTTCCGATTCGATAAAGAGGAAGGTTACTACACGCTTTATCAATTAGCGGCGCACGAGTTTTTTCATGCATGGAATGTCAAACGTATTAAAGATGTAGTATTAGGTCCTTTCGATTATTCCAAAGAAAACTACACCAAACTATTGTGGTTTCATGAGGGCTTCACTTCTTACATGGAACATCAGATTGTAAACAGAGCCGGCGTTGTGCCTTGGAAATACTCCATCAAGCAGTACGAAAACCTCTGGGCTTCGGTTTCGCAGCATCCAGGTCGCTTGAATCAGAGTCTCGAAGAATCAAGTTTCGATTCATGGATCCGGTACTACCAACCGAATGAATGGACTGAGGTTACGTCAATTAGTTACTATGACCACGGTGAACTAACGGGTTGGCTGATGGAGGCTGAAATCATTGAGGGGAGTAAGGGTCAAAAAGGCCTTAAAGATCTCTTCCGTGAGCTTTGGATGAGCCATGGGGCCCAAGGGGTTGGGATTATTGATGCCGATATACAGAAAGCCTTTGAGAAAATCTCAGGTAAACCCTCCGCTCCATTCTGGGATCAATATATCCGCCGCTCCGGTGTCCCCAGTCCCAAAACTCTAGCATCGGTATTTGGTTTAAAGTTTAAATTCGAAACAACTACTGATCGGTTATCGCAAGAGGAAAAGAAGAACCCCCAAATTGTCGAGCGCTCTAAGGTCTACGCTGGCTTAAGATTCCAAGGTGAATCTTCCGGCGGTACAAACATTATTAGTTCTGTCGCTCCGGGTGGACCTGCCGATCAAGCTGGACTTTCCGTGGGCTACGAAATTCTTTTTGTCAATGGATGGAGAACCCTCAACGCAGGCGACGTTAATAAGCGAATTTCAGACTCCAAGGTGGGAGCCACGGTAAAAATTATCGCCTCCCATCGCGGACGACAGAAAGCTGTGGATCTTACGACTACCGAAAACCCCCTGAGGACTCTTAAAATCGAGCTTGATAGAAATACTTCGCCAGAAGCCCAGAAAAATTTTGAAAACTGGTCAGGCCATTCTTTTGTTCCCTAAGTACAAGGAACGGAATGTCGGATTTGGTTGAATGGGACCTGAGTCACAATTCAGTTTCCCAAACGTGGGCTGGAATTGATGAAGTAGGACGGGGCTGCCTAGCCGGCCCCGTTGTAGCTTGTTGTATTTTGCTTAATCATCAAGTCGTAGGAACATCCTCCGATATTTTGAATCAGGTTCGGGATAGTAAAAAAATATCGCCCAAGAAACGGGAAAGTCTAGCTAGAACTTTAGAAGACATCCTACCTTATATTGGCTACGGGGTCGTAGACTGTATTGGGATTGATCGCGATAATATTCTTCAAGCTTCATTAAGTGCCATGCGCGAATCGACCCAAGAGATCTCTTGCTTGGTGAATACGTTTTATATTGATGGGATAACTTCTCCCAATCTAAATCGTCCTGAAGTCTTGGTTCCACAGGGTGACGGCACGAGTTGTGCCATTGCTGCAGCCAGTATTTTAGCCAAGGTTTTCAGGGACAAACTCATGGACGAGTTGGGGCATCAGTACCCTAGGTACGGCTTTGATCAACACAAAGGGTATGGAACCCCTGCTCATCTTAGAGCACTCGATGCTTACGGTGCCTCTCCGATTCATCGAATAACTTTTGAGCCTGTCCGAAAACGCATACAAGAAGATTTGGAAATCTTTAAAGTTGTCCAAGATAGGCTTTATGCTACTAAAAATGCGGTTGATCTTACATCTTGGTTTCAAGACGTCTTTCGGGTCCACTACGGCAAAATGAAGATGGAACGCGTGGAAACTCTCAGAAATATCTACCTTGGACGATTGGTCTCATTTCAGGAAGAAGCATTATGATAACTCAAGCCGAAATCGTAGTTGCCTTGATCGACAATGGTAAAGGGCGTTTCTTATTCCAAAAGCGGCATGCGGATAATCCCGTGATGCCTAATCTTTGGGAACTTCCAGGTGGAAAAAAAGAAAAGAACGAAACTTATCTTGGAGGTCTCGAAAGGGAGATTTTTGAAGAACTAGGAATTTCGGGATTAAATTGGAAGTTCTTACCCACCTTATCCAAATCAAACAGCGAAGAGGGAATATCCCTTCATCTTTACGGAGCACAGTGCAAAAGAGGGTTGGCCACCTCTTTGTCTTACGGTTGGTTCTCGACGAAGGAGGCTCTCCGTCTCCCGCTTCCAAACCTCACCCGCGAACTCATTTCAAACCTTCAGTTCTAACTCTAATTTTGCTTAATGGGTCGCAAATGAGTAACATCATTCTATATGCGCCTTGCTCTTTTCTGTGCACTTATCTCGTTAAACCTTCTCCTTGATGCCCAGGTTCCGACTGAAGTTAGTCTTCAGGCTAGTGCAACCACAAAAGTTGTATTGCATATTGATGCACCGCAATTTACAAACTCAGGAATCGACCGAGTGGTAGACGACTTTTCTGCCACGCTCAGAAAAAATCTACAAAATTCAGGAGTATTTCTTCTTTCCTCTTCAACAGTGGTCGATAAAAAGAAAATGAAAGAGCAGGGGATTGATTGGTCTCTCACTTACGCCATTGCTGAAACAAAAACTGGATATGAAATGAAGGCTCAGGTGACGGATGCTGGAAGTATGAATGTGGTTCATGAAGTCGTCTATCAATTCGGTGTATTAGCTATTCACAACTATGCCCATATTCTTGCTGATGATATGGTCATGTGGCTTACGGGTGAGCGAGGAAGCGCCTTTTCTAGGATTACATTTTCCAGACAGATAAGACCCGGAGTGAAAGAGCTTTTCCAAATGGACTCAGATGGAGAAAACATTACTCAATTGACCAAGTGGGGCAGCCTCTCTATTGCTCCTTCAGTCGCAAAAGATGGACGACTACTCTATGTAACCTATAAGAGCGGAGGTCCTGAAATTTGGGGACAGAAATTGGTGGGAGGAGCGCATGAAAAGATCTTCCCCTCTGATCTCAGAGAACGACCCTCTTTCTGCTCTTCTCCAGTCTGGTCACCGGATGGGAAACGCTTTGCATTTGTCCTTGGAGATACCCAAGGAAGAAGTGATATTGCTCTTTACGACCTCACTACGCTTAAGGTAAGAAAGTTAACCTTCAACGAAGGTATCAATACGGAACCCTCTTGGAATCCAAGTGGAACTCAGATTGCATTTACCTCCAATCGGGGCGGGGGTCCTCAGATCTTTCTCATGGAAGACGATGGAACAAATGTCAGGCAATTAACTTTTGACGGGACCTATAATGCTTCACCAAGCTGGAGTCCACTAGGGGATATGATTGCTTTTGTGTCACGCTTCGAAGGAAAATTTGATCTTTTTATTTTCAAACTTTCGGACGGAAAATCCTATCAAATCACTACAGCGGTTAGTTCAAACGAGTCACCCTCTTGGTCACCCGACGGAAGAAGCCTCGTCTTTATAGGCGCAAGAACATCCGGAGGAACTATTTATCGATCTGATATTTCAGGGGCCTCGGTCCAGCCGATTAGCAACTTAGGCCTCTGCCAAAGTCCGGTCTGGTCTCCAAAAAATTAGGACGAACCCACTGATTTCATACACTAAAGTGAATGGTAATTAGTAAATTATGGAGTATCATATTTCAAAGGAGATTATTATGTCCATCAATCGCGTAGCCCTAAGTGCATTGCTTTGCTCACTTCTCATTCAAGTAGCCTGCAAAAAGCCTGTTCCGGTAGCGGTTGAAGCCAAGGTCTCTGAGACACCCGTGGTGGACTTAAAGGCGGCTCAAGAAGCGGAATTGAAATTGAAATTAGCCGATGAGGCTCGTCAAAAAGCGGAACAAGAGTTTCAAGTTGCCAAAGAAAAAGCTATGGCCAATATCTATTTTGAATTAGACCGAGCCACGATCCGGGAAGAAGATAAGTCATCCCTTCAGTTGCTTGCAAATTTCTTGAGAGCCTATCCTCAAATTAAGGTACAAATCAGTGGCCATGCTGATGAACGTGGAACCAATGAATACAATCTTGCCCTTGGTAACAAGCGCGCCTCGTCAACGGTATCCTACCTGAAAGGCTTGGGAATCGATGAATCGCGTCTTCAGTCCATCAGTTTTGGCAAAGAGAAGCCCCTTTGTAATGAAAGCAATGAGGCTTGTTGGTCCCGAAACCGACGGGCTGAATTCACCCCAATCAACTAAAATCATTGGGTTTGATTCTGAGGAATAGCTATGCATAAAATTTCTATTCCCCTTCTTATTGTTGGAATTCTAAGTCTCGGATGCGACTCAACCGAGCAATTGAGTCGAGTCGAACGCGAGATCGGCGACCTAAAAATAGAGGTCTTCAAACTTCGACGACAAATCGAAGATACTCAGGAAATTGCTCGAAATGAGCAAAAGTCTGATCAAGACTTTCGTACCCAAGGAAGAAGATTTCAAGCGGATCTTCAGTCGTCTTTAACTGAACTTACCGAAGCCACAAAGGCACTCAATGCCAGACTCGCAGTACCTGCTAAGAATAATTCTCTCGTGACCTCAGATGATAAATCCTCAGGCGACTCCATCGTTACCCAGGCAGATCAGACCCAGTCCTCAATTCAAAACATACCCAATACAAACCCTAGCAACGTCTCCAAGACTGATGAGAGTAGTTTTAATGCCGCCGTCCTCGATTACAATCGAGGAAATTACTCGGTAGCATCCACAGCGCTGAAGAACTACATTGAAGCTTATCCAACCAGTTCTAATAAGCCTTCAGCCTTATTTTTTCTAGGGTTATGTTTTTATAATACTAAGACGTTCGATAGTGCTCAGGTTGTCTTTGAACAAATCATTCGAGAAGTACCTTCCTCATCTCAGTTTTTACCCGCCAAACTCAAGAGAGCTCAATGTTTGCTTCGTCAAAATCTGAAACCAGCAGCCATCAAAGCATTTCGAGAACTGACCGAAGGCTTTGCGGGCACCCAAGAAGCCAAGATTGCACAACAAGAACTCGATGATCTAGGTGTTTCTTAAAAGTAATGCAAACTTAAATTGGCCTAAACGAAATGGGTTGCTTGAAAATCGTTTTATTCATTTTCGAGGTTAGACTCCTTGCTATATTTTTCTTCTCTTGAAGTGATGCAATAATCTTAAGCATTGATTTGTCTCGATTACCCAATGGAAAATGGGATAATTCTTTTTGTCTCACCCAACAATAAGACGAAGAGACATTAACGTTGCTGACCCGAATAAGTAATGGATAAATATGTTCTGTTAGATGGGAATAGTGGTGAATATAGGGAGTCCCGAAACGCTCATTTGCCCCAAGGGTACTTGTTGGAAAGCAATAAAGGTTCCCCAAGAGTCTTTTGGGGCTCGGTTTTTCAAGCAGAACCTGATCTCCCCTTACGATGATCAAGAGCGCGTGATGTTTAACTTTACGCGTACCCTTTCTTTTCGTCTTTGGGAAACGATGAATAAGATCTAATTGATAGGCTTGACAATTCGTGCTTAGAGGACAGGATATGCATTGAGGCTGACTTTTCTTGCATACGAGGCTGCCGAACTCCATAAGAGCTTGAGTGAGCCGCGAGGGCCCTAAACTATCGAGGGCAGGTTGAAGCCATACTTCCATAGCTTGCATCTGTTTCTTATTCTTTAGATCCTTTGCATGAAGACGAGATAAGAGTCTGATGACGTTGCCATCAAGGGCGGGAGTTGGCCATTGAAAGGCAATCGAGCCGATGGCTGCTGAAGTATAAGTCCCGATGCCCGGTAAAGCCAGCATCTCGTCTCGCGTTTTAGGCCAACCATTTTTCGCAATCCATTGACAGCTGTTGTGAAGATTACGACATCTTTGATAATAGCCCAGGCCTTCCCAATATTTCATCACTGTATCGGGAGAGCTATTCGCCAATTTCTTCAAATTTGGAAAACGTTTCATCCAGCGTTCAAAATATGGAACTACGGTATTTACTTGGGTTTGCTGAAGCATGAATTCTGAGACTAAAACGGCATAAGGGTCCCGATGCTTGCTTTTGAGATTTGTAGCTCTCCAAGGGAGCGATCGCTTATTTCGATCAAACCAACTTGCTAATGGAGTCAGGATCCTTGAGGCCCTACTAGGTTCCAAGAATGAGATCATGACGCGGCTCGTTTGGGACTATAAAAGTGGTGCCCGCGAGCAGACTCGAACTGCTAAGGCTTGTGGCCACCACCACCTCAAGATGGCGTGTCTACCAATTTCACCACGCGGGCTTTGTCATTCAATATTACCGCCCCAAAGAACGGTGTCAACGTCAGATTAGGGAGAAGGGGTGTTTTTGGGTGCATCCGTTGGAGCTGGGATACTGATTGCGGGTTTGGCATCCAGCACTGATTTATTCGACTTCACAATTAAGAGCTCAATAATAAAAGAAGTTGCAAGAAACCCCCCGGCAAGCCAATAGGTTGCTTTTGCTAGGAAAGGAGTTGCACCTTGAGGACCAAAAGCCCCACTAGAGCCTCCCCCGTATGCAGACCCTAAGCCTCCCCGTCCCTTGGAGCCCGGTTGTAGAAGAATCGCAGCGACTAAAAGAACACTAACTAAAATATGAAAAGTTAAAACCAGACCTGACATTTATTCTCCAATCCCTAGAATAACCTAGGCCGGAAGGCAAGGAAACCAAATACCCCTTAGAAGCCCAAGTGGAGGGCAGTTTTAGCCTGAAGAAGTTTATGGATTTCTCTGCATTGATCTACGAGATCTAGGTAGTCAGACTGCAAGAGTGCCTGGGGACCATCACTTAAGGCTTGCTCTGGTTGACAATGGGTTTCTATCAGCAAACCATCGGCACCGACAGCAACGGAGGCACGTGCGCAAGGCAGAACGCTGTCACGACGACCTACCGCATGACTGGGATCAACAAAAATTGGTAAGTGAGTGAGCCTTCTTGCAGCAGGTATGACTGATAAATCAAGGGTATTTCGGGAATGATCAGACCACGTTCGAATCCCGCGCTCACACAAGATCACTCGAGAGTTACCCTCACTCAGAATATATTCAGCTGCCAAGAGCCACTCGTCTAGTGAAGCTGAGTTACCGCGCTTGAGGAGAATTGGCTTGAGAGAGCGGCCAGCGCGCTTGAGTAGGCTGAAATTTTGCATATTTCGAGCCCCAATTTGAACAATATCGGCTACTGCCTCGACCTCATCAAAAGTCATATTATCCAAACATTCAGTGACGATCCCAAGCGAAAATTCTTTTTTGACCTCGGCAAGAAGCGCAAGGCCCTCAATCCCAAGACCCTGAAATGCGTAGGGACTTGTTCGGGGCTTGAAGGCTCCGGCGCGAAATAATTTGACACCGGATTCTGCTACATATCGTGCGATCCCAAAGAGTTGGTCTCGCGACTCCACGGCACAGGGTCCCCCGACTAAAGACAGAGAGCCATCACCGATCTTCAGACCGGCAACCTCAATAACGGTAGGCGCATTGACCCCCTGAATCGATGCATATTTATAGGGGCTTGTAATTGGAACCGCTCGCACCACGTCCTCAAAAGCCTCTAATTGACGGACCGTGAGTTTCTTGGAAGCATTAGGAGCAACGATCGTTTGTGAAAGTGGGTCAGAGTGTGCCTGACTATCGATGCCATGATCTTTAAGAAAGGCCTGTACGCGTCGAATGGATTCAACCGAGGCTTTGACGTCTAAAACGATCAGCATAGAGATCCTAAAAAATTTTGATCCAGGCTTATAGGTTAGCGTCGATAAATAGTTCGATCAAAGTATTAAAATGATCGAATTCTAGACTTGCAGATCCTACTAGCGCCCCACTGATATGATCGAGATCGAGAATAGAAGAAAGATTCCGAGCATTCACGCTCCCACCATAGAGAATCGGTATACCAGCGGCTTCGACGGAGCCAAAGGCGGTATCTAAATGCTGTCGGATATAGGTCGATACTTTATGAATATGTTGGGGCGCCGCGTCGCGACCCGTACCAATGGCCCATTGGGGTTCGTAGGCCACAATCAACTGCGTCGGAGGAAAATCTTTCAAAATTTTTACTTGGTCTTTCAGGAGATAGTCGAGATCCCGATCAGACAGATCGGACGTCTCTTCTCCTAAGCAATAGATGGCCCGCATCTTTAGATGCTTTAAAATATTGATTTTTTTAACCAAAGTCTCTGGGGTCTCATGATAGATGCTTCGTCTTTCGCTATGCCCAATAATCGATCCCCGAGCACCACAGTCCAGGATTTGTTGCGCACTCACTTCTCCCGTGTGAGCTCCTTGAGATGCCTCGGATATATTCTGTGCATATAAATCGAGGGGAGCTAAAGTATGGGTAAGTTGATCCCGACAACTCTGAAGATATGGAAAAGAAGGAGCAAATCCAATATGCAGGTGGTCCGGGCGCTTTTTTCTGAGAACACTCGATTGACTGAGTTTAGAGATATAACTACGAATTTCCGAATCTAAAAGATTCATTTTGAAATTTGCAATGAGATGATGATGCATCATATGCTTTCAGTCTATCTAAAGTCCTAACATTTAATGAGATTGACAAGCCCCGGGAGTTTCATCCCACTTAAATACTCGAGACTAGCGCCTCCCCCGGTGCTCATATGCGAAATTTGATTTGCCACCCCTGCGAGATTAATAGCCGCTAAACTATCGCCTCCTCCTACTGCTGCATACGCCCCACTCTCACACTGCAAAGCAATCTGCTCCGCGATAGCCAATGTCCCGGTTGAATAAGTAGGTTCCTCAAACCAACCCATGGGGCCGTTCCACAGTATGGTGGCTGCTTTCTGAATTTCTTCACTATACGACGCAATCGTTTCGGGACCAATATCTAATGCTTTACTATCGGCGGGGACTTCCACGTCTTCCGTGATACTAGCCAGTACTTCACTCCCTTTTGGAGGAGAGGTAATATGGTCGATTGGAAGATGGAGGTGAGTAGAGCTCGATTCAAGAAGCCCCAAAATCTCTTCAGCTTGTTCCATGCTGCCTTCGTGGATCAAGCTCGATCCAATAGACACTCCTTTCGCCTTTAAAAAAGCATAAGCCATGGCTCCACCAATGAGAATATGATCTGCTTGATTGATGAAATGTTTAATAAGCGAGATTTTGTCTCCAATCTTTGAGCCACCAAAAATACAAATTAGAGGTTTTCGTGGATGAAGAATACGATTGAGTCCTTTAATTTCCTTTTCTATCAAAAAACCTGCGGCAGTATGATCAGATTTGAAATAGCGAAGGGCAGAAACCACGGAGGCATGGGCCCGATGTACGGCGCCAAAAGCGTCGTTGATATAAAAGGGGGCTAAGGAGGCATAAAATTGACCTAAGGATTCATCATTCTTGGTTTCCCCCGGATAAAAGCGCACATTTTCTAACAACAGAATTTGACCCGGATTTAGTTTCTGCGATCTTGCGTGGGTTGCATCTCGATCGTGAAAAGCGTCCAGATGAACGTCGTATCCTCTTTTTTTTAGATCCTTTTCAATGGGGTCAAGTGAAAATGGAGACTCAAATCCGGATTTAGGTCGACCAAGATGAGAGGCTAAAACAATGGAGCACCCTTGATGGAGAAGGAAGTCGATTGTGGGGATAGCTGCGTCGATTCGGCTAAAATCTTGGATTACCCCATCTTTTAGTGGGACATTAAAATCGCACCTCAAAAAAATACGCTGATGAGCGAGGGCTAAATCCTGTGGGAGTCTTAGATCCATGGAGGCCTCAATTCTAGTTTATAAGTGTTGATAAATTCCAATCCACCTAGGCGCTGCGGGGTGAAAGCCGATGCCGTCATATCCCCCTAGGCTTAATTTTAATCTCAGATCAGAGGCTTCCATTAAGTGGTTCATCTCATCGGGATGGTAGAGCCGAATCCGCTCCTGGATACGCCTTTTAGCCCCGGTTGACTTTCGAGTGATCAAAATATCTTTGGTGAGTAACGAGCCCTCCAGGCGTCGCTGATTTGAGACATGATAATGCTCTGTTTCTTGAGTATCTTCGGCCACTAAGGATTGGCGAACAAGAGTTTCATTAAGCAAGTCCACTAAGAAATAGCCCCCAGGCTTCAGAATCTTGCCAACCTTTTCGATGAGTAACTTATTATTGGAGTCATCGAAGTATCCAAACGAAGTAAACCACATGAAGACAGCAGACAGGGAAGACGGTTTTAGGGGAAGGTTGAGCATATTTGCACAGAACACTTGGGATCGAACGGATGACGGAGCTTTCTTTAATAAAGTCAAAGATAAGTCCATGCCAAATGCCTCCGAGTGTAGTTCCGATAAAAACGCGAGATGTCGTCCTTGTCCACAAGCCAAGTCAAGTAGAGGCCCGTTTGGCAGAGAAGACATGAGGGGAAAAATAGAGGCGATCGCTTCCCGCGCTTCTGCTTGATTGCGATGCGGATAGAGCTCGAGATAGACTTCATCGAACCAATTTTCATACCATTCGGCCATGTCCAATTCTAACGCGATACAATGAGGACATTATGAACCGCCCTGAGCGTCTTGAGGACCAAATACAGTTTCTTATCTCTAATTTAATTCAGAGGGAAATTCGAGATCCAGATCTAGGGTTTTTAACGGTCACTGCGGTACGTCTTTCTCCCGACAAAAGTCAGGCAAAAGTCTACTTCACTGTTCTCCCGATGAATGGCCAACCCCATGAACAACAGGTGATCGCGACGCTTTCTATTCTTAATAAATCCAAGGGATTTCTTAGAAGTCGAGTAGCGGCTCGTCTAACGATACGCAGAGTCCCCGAACTTCACTTTATCTTCGATGAAAGTATTAATGAAGGTAATAAGATCGAGAATATTTTTTCTGAGATTGAGAAAGAGCGCAGTGCGCGATCTTCACTTGAGGGCGAATGAAATCAGGTCTCTATCTTGTCCATAAGCCTGTGGGACCCAGTAGCGCTTCTTTAGTTCGAACTTTTCAAAAAAGACTTAAAGATGCGGGACTTGAACTTGCTGTTGGCCACGGCGGAACACTCGACCCCTTTGCAAGCGGACTTTTAATAATCATGGTCGGCCAGGCTACACGTCTCATGGAACTTTTTCATGGACTACCCAAGGGGTACAGTGCGGAGGTCTCCTGGGGAACTGAAACGGATACCGGCGATCATCACGGCACGGTTATACGAAGCTCAGAATTTATACCATCTCCTCAGGAAGTACAAAAATACCTATTATCCTCGTCCGGATGGATTAATCAAATTCCTCCCGCGACCAGCGCAAAAAAAATCAAAGGTGTTTCCGCTTATAAACTAGCCCACCGCGGAGAAAAGGTTGTTTTACCGGCCTCTTCTGTCTACCTTCATGAAGCAAAATTAACTCATCCTCAATCGAGCCATCAAATTTCTTTAGTCTGCAAGGGTGGCTTTTATGTTCGTAGTTTTGTACGCGACTTGGGAATTGAACTAGGATCTGCTGCACATCTATCTTCGCTTCATCGAACTTTCATTGGACCCTGGGAGTGCCCTTCCGAGGGAACTGAAATTTTCCTTGAGGGCTCCCAGTTGATTCCTTGGTACCCAAGACTTCAATTGACCGAAGAAGAATTTAGAGCACTTTCCTTTGGACAAAGAATTATGAGCAGACCTTTCACACCTCCCGACTACCCACTTCCTAATGGGTTCCCGAGTCTGCCTCCGGTGATTCGGGGAATATTTCAAAATCGCTTAGTCGCTCTCATACACCCAGAAGGCGATCAGTTTAAAGCCTTCGCAAATTTGAGAGGGGGTCTCTAGCGTGAAGCCCAGTTTAATTTTTCCCTTAGCAGGGTGAAATAATTCAGGTTGGGTTCCTGGAGAAGGGTGATTTTAAGCTCACTTTTTTCTACAATCACAAAATCAGAAGTTAGCAGGGGGTAACCCACTTGACCGTCTAAAGTCAAAAAGGCCTCATCTGAGGATTGGAGTCCGACCTTAACCATCGTTTCACCCTTTAAGACGATGGGACGCCAAGAGGGAGAATGAGGGCAAATAGGGGCGAGGAGGCAGGCATCCAATTCGGGTTGGACTATCGGCCCTCCGGTCGAAAATGAATACGCGGTAGATCCCGTCGGGGTCGAGATGACTAGACCGTCAGCTCGGAGGGTACCGATTTCCGACCCCTGAACACTTAGATCCATCTCGATCATCCGAGCGAGGGAGCCTTTGGATATGACAACATCGTTCAGAACTATTCCTTCGGCTATCAAATTTTGAGATCGGAAAAGTTTAACCCCGAGTGTATGTCGATTATCAGAAACCAATTTTTTTTCAAAATAGTGGTCGATTAATAAACGAGCTTGCGGCGCTGCGTTTGAAGCGATAAACCCCAATGAACCCAAATTGATGCTGACGATAGGAACCCCTCGCGATCCGAATTCTCTGGCAGCGGATAATAATGTCCCGTCCCCACCTAAGCACAAGCATAATGTGGGCACCTCGCTCCGAGATGAGTGAGTCTCTAGGGTGCTGTGTATCTCGGCCTTTTGCCACGGCTCAAGCAGGGCAGGGTCGGAGGTGAACTTCCAGCCCTTAGACTCAAAAGGTGGAATCACCTGGGAGAGAACCTGAGGCAAAAGGTCTGATTTTATTTTAGCAACGATGGCTAGTAATGGCTTTGACATCTCCTCTAGTTTAGCAAGAGCTTATCTATCTATGAGGTATCATAAAAAGATCGCTCAATTAAATAGGAAAAAGATTCAAATGCGTGTCAAACGTTACTTTGCCCCCGTTTTGTTGTTGTGCTCCTTTGGCTTGACTCCCCCTCTTCACATCGGTCTCTCGGGTGTCGATGATACCCAAGAGTTCCTAAAGCTCTTCGCCCTTCGAACTCCCAAGACAATTACCAAGGTTTTAGATCGGACAGGCAATACTCTAGGAATTTTTTCAGAAGAAAATCGAATTATTATCCCCTATGGAGATATCCCCAAGGGATTCGTGGATGCCCTTGTTGCAACGGAAGACGCTGCTTTCTGGACTCATAATGGGGTCTCCGTGAAAGGCCTTTTTCGGGCAGGTAAAAATTTTATTCTGTCTCTTGGTACAAAAAAACAGGGCGGGTCGACTATCACGATGCAATTAGTGAGAAATGTAACCCGTAAACGACAGAAGAAAATAACTCGTAAGCTCCAAGAGATTAATCTTGCTCTTGCGCTCGAAAAGAAATATTCGAAACAGCAGATACTGGAACAATATGCTAACGAAGTGTATTTCGGTGGCGGTCGTTACGGTGTTGAGTCAGCAGCTCAATTCTATTTTGGTAAAAGCGCCTCGCAAATGAGCCTCGAACAATGCGCTCTTTTGGTTGGGCTTGTCCAGTCTCCTGAGCGCTATTCCAAAATGCTCTTGGGTAAAAGTAGCAAGGATCGTCAATTTGTAATAGATCGACGAAATTATGTGCTCGATCGGATGGTCATCGAAGGTTACATCAAGGAAGCCCAAGCCGCTATCCTAAAGAAGCGTCCCATTGTGACCGCTCGAGAGAACTCAGCCGGAGAGACCATTGGGGCTTATGCCATCGAAGAGGTTCGCAAATATCTTTACGCAAAGTATGGAAAAGACATGGTGATGAACGGCGGCTTAGAAGTCACTACTACCATTGATTCGCTCTGGCAACTTGCTGCCCAAGAGGCTGTACAAAATGGAATTCGTTCTGTGGATCGTCGCTTAGGTTATCGGGGACAAAATTTAAAGCAAGTTAAAAATATTATGCAAAGTCACTTTATAAGTTGGGACCAATACATCTCTAAGGGAACTCAAGTTGATGGTGTAATTTTGGGGTGGGAAGGGGATCAATTAAAGGTCAGAATCGATAAAACTCAAGTGGCTGTCAGCCGTGCATCTATGGATTGGGCGGGCGCTAAAGTGGATAAAGTCTTAACGCGAGGAACGGTGGCTAAATTCATCGTCACTGAAGCCGATGGTGGTGTTCCACTTCAAATCGAATTAGACCAAGAACCCTCCATACAAGCGGCTCTTTTAGCGGTAGATCCTCTTACGGGTGAAATCCGGGCAATGGTGGGAGGCTACGACTTTAATCGATCCAAATTTAACAGAACCACTCAAGCTAAACGCCAAGCCGGATCAATGCTGAAACCATTTATTTATGGTGCAGCTTTTGAAAACGGGTTGGCCCCCAATTCTATCGTCCTCGATGTACCTACTCGTTTTGTTAGTTCCCAAGAGTTTGCTATTGGTCCAGTAAAATCCGATGGAACCTTCGATTACAAACCCCTTTACGGAATATCTAAAGTTTATGAACCCAAAAATTATAAATTTGACTACGCTGGTCCCCTGACCATATGGGAATCGCTGGCAGAATCGAGAAATATACCGGCAATGCGAACTTATACTCAAGTAGGTCCACAAAAAGTAATTGATTTTGCGCAACGCTGTGGGATCGAGAGTAATTTACCTCTACTCCCTAGTTTGGCTTTAGGGAGCCCCGAGGTATCCTTAGCAGAATTAGTCCGAAGTTATTCAACGATTGCCAATCGCGGTCTTCGATCTCCTAAGCCTTTCCTGATCCTTAAAGTGAAGGACCGAGAAGGGAAAATTCTTGAGGAGGTTTTGCCTCCCACCTCGGAAAGCGTAGTGGACTCTCAAACAGCCTTTCAGGTCATCCAATGCATGCAAGGGGTAGCTCGAAGAGGAACGGCGGCAAAAACAAACGAACTAGGCTGGCCGGTAGCCGGAAAAACGGGCACTACGGATAACTATACCGATGGTTGGTTCGTCGGATTTTCCACTAAGGTTGCCTTCGGAGCCTGGGTTGGCTTTGATGAAAAGAAGACTATTTTTCCAGGAGCCGATGGCGCCACGGTTGCTCTTCCGATTTGGATAGAGTTTGCCAAATCCATTTTGCCGACTACACTCCGAGAGGATTTCATCGCTCCCGAAGGAATGCTCACGGTCGATATTGACCAGACTACAGGCAACCTGGCCTCGGGGCTTAATGAAAAAACGATCAATGGCCTCGCTTTCAAGCCCGGCCAGCAACCTACTATTAAAGCAGATGCCAGTTCTATTCAAAGTGTGAAGCGGAGCATAGCAAAAGCGGGTTCTCAAAAGCCAGAAACAATCCTTTGGACACCTAATAAATAAACTAAATTAGGACGCGCTGAATTTTTTCTTAAAGCGTGATGGTTTTCCACCAAACTTCTTTTTTCGATCAAATTTTTTATCGTGCGGACGAAAGGGACGCTTTCGGTCAGGTTTATAGTCAGATTCCGAGGGTCTTTCGATCGACGGCAGGGCGGTTACCCCACTCATTTCTGTCATTCCTAGGAGTCCTGCAATCAGGTTTTCAGGTGTATCGGATTCAAGCAGAGTTCGTGCGCTTTCAAGCATAGAGGGAGTGATTTTAGCTTGAATTCTATCCAGGAGGCCAATGGATTTTGATTTCATGACTTCAACTGGGTCGGGGACATTTCTCCATTGAAGTTGAAAGCCTAATCGTTTCGACCAAGATCGTAAGAGTTGAGACTCTTTTCTATTTACTAACGCAACGCTGACGCCCTTAGCACCAGCACGCCCCGTTCGTCCGCTTCGGTGTATGTAATTCTCCATTTGATTGGGAACGCCAACATGAATCACCATGGGTAAACCACTAATATCCAAACCCCTCGCAGCAACATCAGTAGCCACAAGGTATTTTAATTTACGATGTTTAAACTTATCCAAGACTCGAGTTCGAGAGTTCTGCTTAAGATCTCCGTGAAGAAAAGCAGCGCTGAGACCTAACGCATTCAATTCATCAGAAACTTGTTCACATTTGTGCTTGGTCTTACAAAATATTAGCGCTGCATGAGGTTGATCATGGGCGACCAAATTAACAATGGCATGAACTTGCTGCCGATCTTCAACTTGTATGGGGGTATGTTCAATATCAATATGGCTTCCGGTACCCGACTCCGTAGCTTGGTTAAAGAGAAAAGGGTCTTTCAGGAATCGGTTTGAGAGTTTTTTGATAGGAAGAGGAAGAGTCGCTGAAAAAAGAAGAATTTGAGGCTTGCCTTTAATTTTAGTTAAAATTTTCTCAACATCTCCCAGGAAGCCAACGTTAAGCATTTCATCACACTCATCTAAAACAATGTGCTTGATGTCAGCCAATTTTAGGGTACCTCTCTCAACATGATCAAGAACACGGCCCGGGGTTCCCACAATAAACGATGCTCCCGTCGAAAGTGCTTTAAGTTGGGGCACATAGGAAACTCCTCCAACTAGAAGCGCAATCGGGATATTTGGTTGTAGAATCCGCACTTCTGCATGAACCTGTTGCGCTAGTTCTCGCGTAGGGGTGAGGACAATGGTTTGGGGCTTGGAGGCTGGATGTCCCCGATGAAGGAGGGGAAGGGCATAGGCTAAAGTTTTCCCTGAGCCTGTCTGACTTTGTACAAGTACATCGCGACCCAAGAGTGCCATCTCAAAGGTGGATGCCTGAACGGGTAAGGGATTCGTAAATCCACGTCGTTTTAATATCGTTAAAAAAGGCTCTTTGCAACCTAGCTCGATAAACGTCATAGTGCTCAATGGAACTCCAACCCATCCAAGTTGCCATGAACATTAGTGTTAGGCATTATGCTTGGCTGCTTACCTTTAGTCTCTCATGTATTGTTGGATATTGAGTTAAAGACCCAAGGTACTATTCCGGAGTCATTGTGAAAAGTTGTCATGCTCTGCAACAATGATCTTTATAATCTCTCGGTGTTATGTGGCCTTTCCATTCGATTCCTTTAAGATCGCGACAACTTCCCTGTCTCCTCAACTGGTGATGGCACCGCTGCATGAAATAACCGATCAGCCCTTTCGGCGCTTCATGCGAGAGATCGGTGGCCCCAGCCTGGTCGTGAGTGAAATGATCAGTTCAGAAGCCTTGATCCGTAAAGCCCGAAAAGCTGAACGAATGATGGCAGGCTCGGAAGATCGGCCGCTCTCGATGCAAATTGCAGGCAGCTCCCCCGAAGTGCTAGAGACTGCATCTCAAATATGCGAATCCTCGGGTGCAAATTTTGTGGATTTAAATATGGGGTGTCCTGCAAGTAATGTGACGAGCGGAGGGGCTGGATCGGCGCTTCTAAAAGATATTAAATTAGCTGAGCAATGTTTGAGAGCCATGGTGCGATCCGTATCTGTCCCGGTCACGGTGAAGATGCGAGCAGGTTGGGACCAGTCCCAAAAAGATCGATCTGAATTTGTTGACTTCCTTAAAATGTTTGAGGCAGTTGGTGTTCAAGCCGTCGCCATTCATCCCAGAACTAAAGCCCAACAATACGAGGGTTCCGCTGACTGGTCGATTATCCGCACGGCAGTCGAATCACAGATGTCTTTCCCGATTATCGGCAACGGAGATGTAATTACACCTGAAGATGCTTATCGAATGCATCGAGAAACAGGTTGTCAGGCTGTCATGATTGGTCGAGGGGCTCTATATAATCCGTTTATTTTTCAACAGATCCTTGACCCCTCTCTTAGAATCACATCTGAAATGAGAATTCAAGCCATGACTCGCTTTCTTAACATTCTTATGGAATTGTTGGAGCCTCGCGAAGCTCTGCATAAAATTAAAAAGATTGGCTCGTGGTTTACGAAGGGCTTACCTGGAGGGGTCAAGTTTAGACAAAAGCTAAATAGTTGCCATGATGCAGGGGAATTGATCCACGCCATAGAAGAATTAAAGCACGCCCCAGTACTTCAAGAATCATTATTACCTAAGTCCTAAAATAGGTCGGGTGCCTCCGGGGAGTACGTCCGAAGTTGACCATAACTTCTGAAGATCGTCTGTCGCTTGGCGAGCAGATTCGAGTCCATTCAGCCCCTGTAGCCGATAGGCGAGCCACGAGGAAGATAAGAAACACCCCGTCCCCCTTGGTTTCACAGGATTTCGTTCATGGGTAGCAATCGCAACACAGTCGTTATTGGTGATCCAATAATCCCTGATCGACTCACCCATTCCGTGACCTCCTTTAAGCCACAGACACGAAAAGCCAAGATTAAAAATTGATCTCGACGCATTTATAAGATCCTTAGGTTCCATCGAATCTGTCGCTGAGGTAAGGGCTTTAAACTCAATCCAATTTGGACTGATTACCCAATCACAGTCTGATCGTCGAGCTGAACCGATCTGTTTTGCCATATCCAATAGGGATCCGTTGGAATGAAGTCCGACGCCTTGTGAGGGATTGAGAATCGGGTCCCAAATCAAATATCGAGGCGGTAAATGAGCGAGCTCTCCCATTAATCGGGAAAGCTCATCTGCAGAAATAGCGAGAAGGCCCAGTTTCGCCCCCCAGGTACCCGGAAGTATAGGGGCCAGTTTGGAAAAGGTAGTTGCAGGGGCACAGGCAGGGCTTTTAATTTCAAAACATTCATCACTGCTTTGAACCGTCTCGGAGGTTAGAACGGCCATCACGTGGAGCGGATGGTCGTAGAGAGTACTGAGATCCCTTAGAAGCCCAGCACCTCCGGAGGGGTCTAGACCGCTAAAGCAGACGGCTGTGGGTTTATGAGTAACCATAGATATATAGTATTGTGACTGCTTCTTTGTAAACTTCTTTAATGAGCTTTCCCTACCTAGCCTCTATATCTTATGTTGGAACTCAATACTCTGGCTTTCAAATACAGCCGGCTCTACCGACTATTCAGGGAATGCTTTGGGGCTCTCTTAAAAATTTAGAATCCACTATCGCACTTCCGTATGGAGCAAGTCGAACAGACGCTGGTGTCCACGCCCAAGATCAAAAAATATTTTTTAAAACAGAGAAGTCATGGGATTCCGCGGTATTAAGAAAAGCCATTCAGGCCTATCTTCCTGAGGATATTCAAATCAATACCGTTCACTCCGTCCCCGAGGATTTCGCCTTTCGAAAAGCCATTGTAGCCAAGCGCTACTGCTATCGCCTTTCTCTTGGAGGGCGACGAAATCCCATGGAAAATTTTCACCGTTGGCATATTCCCGGTTCATTTCAACTCGACCTTCTTCGAATAAACGAGGTGCTCAAGTGTTTATGCGGGACCCATGATTTTAGTTCTTTTCGCGCCTCCGAATGTGTCGCTCCGTCACCCATCAAGACCCTTTATCGTTTTGAGGCCCTTGAAGATGATCAGGGGTTAAGTATCCGCTTTGATGGAAATCAATTCTTGATGCATCAAGTCAGAATTCTGACCGGTACGCTCATTGAATTTATAAAAAACAAACTTAGTGCCAATGATCTTCGATCAATTCTTGCTGAAAGGGATCGAACTCGGTCAGGACCTACGGCACCCCCCCATGGTTTGACTCTCGAAAAGATTTGGTTAGATCCAAAGACGGGCTTAAGTGAACCGTTCGAGATTCCTAAAGCTTAGTTCGGCCTTGAAGTGACTGCCCCAGGGTTAATTCGTCGGCGTATTCAATGTCGCTTCCAAAGGGAAGGCCCAGAGCAATGCGACTCACAGCGCAACCTGATGATTTAAGTGTTTTGGCAAGCCAAGAAGCGGTCGCCTCACCGTCCACTGTAGGATTTGTTGCAATGATAACTTCTTGATAGGGATGATTGAGGAGGCGCGCCTCTAATTCTTTGATCCTTAAGTGCTGAGGCCCGACTCCTTTCAAAGGTGAAATAAGCCCTCCTAAGGCATGATAGTGTCCTCTGTACTTTTCAGATTTCTCAATGGTTAAAATATTGGACGCCTCAGCTACGATCAGGAGTAAAGAAGCGTCTCGTTTGTCATCGGTACAGATAGCACAGGTCTTTTGGTCTGCAAAGCCACCACACAGACTGCAAAAGCATAATTTTTGAGAGGCATCGCTGAGCACGGAGCCAAGGCGACTCATGGAAGCAGCGCCGTCTTTGAGAAGGGAAATCACCATTCGTTGAGCCGATTTACGACCAACTCCCGGCAGGGACTGAAGAGCTTCAACAACGGACTCTAGCGCTTGGGGAAGTTTCATAAACGGATAGGACCTTTGGTAGGAGGTGAATCTGATTCAAAGTTTATAGTGCATGAATCAGTTTTGAAAATGTTTAAAAGTACAGTCCACGACCTTCTGACCGGTCGAATCTAGTAAATAGGCATTCTGATAAGCTTCCACTTGTCCAATTTGTTGAAATGGATAAGAAAAACGTTGATTTAATTCTTCTAATGACAGTGAAGAAGTAAACAATCGGAGATAGTCCTCGCCTCCATGAAGTTCCGATTCATTAAAGGATCGAGTAAGGCGTACCGTCTTCTGATTGATCTCCGCGAGTACCCCTAAATCCTTAGAGAGCCCATCCGATATATCGATACAAGCGTGAATCTGAGGGATCTTTGCCAATCCTACCCCAAGTCCCAAATTGATCTGAGGATCAAGATGGTGAGATAAGCCCGGACTGCACGATTCTCTTGTCCAGCGCTCTCCTGATCGCAATGCGCGTAAGCCTTGATCACTCAGTCCTAGGGGTCCATCGATGAAGACCCCGTCACCCACTTCAAGACCAAATCGAGTCAGATGTCGATCGGCGTAGCCCCAAACCGTTGCTGTTAAATGAAGTCCTCGAGGACTTCCAAAGGTATCTCCGCCAATCACCTTAATCGAATATTCGCGCGCGCAGGCACCCAGGCTTTTCAGAAAAGTATCAATCCAAGTTTCTTCAAAATGGGGAGGTAAGCCCAAGTTAAAAGTAAAGGCGAAGGGCGTCCCACCGGATGCATCAATGTCGGAGAGGTTCATTTTTAGGAATTTTCTAGCTAGAAGATGCGGCGGGTGCCAATCCAGACAAAAATGGGTATCTTCTTGCATAGAGTCCGTGGAAACCACGATCTTTTGTCCAGATTCTACTCGAAGAATACCGCAATCGTCTTCTAAAAATTCCCCTCCAGGGAGAAGCCCTCTCACCTTCTGAATGATTGAGTTTTCTGTCCACTTTGCCATGTTGTTATCTTGACTTCCTTTTAAAAAAACTAATGAGAAAAAAACTCAAAATTCGATAAAATGATAATGTCCCAGGAGCAAACATGGCAATTACCTCAGTTTGGATTGAAGAAGGCTGTATTGTTTGCAATGCATGCGAAGCCGAATGCCCCGATGTGTTTCATGTGACCGATACTACTTGTACCATCCGCGATGGTGTTCGCCAAGATGGTGTGGAATCAGAAAATCGTGATGAAAAAGCTGAGCTCAATACTGACCTACAAACCTCACTTGAAGACAGTATTATTGCTGCGGCAGCGGGGTGCCCCGTTGAAGTGATTAAATACAACAAAATCTAAGTTTCTGGCTTATTTGGAAACTTATTAAGATCCTTGGGATAACCTAAGAGAGCGGGATCTTTGTTGCGTGAAGGAAGTCTATGTTAAATCAAATTCAAGCTGATTTGAAAAAAGCGATGCTTGAAAAAAATAGCCTGCACGTACAAGTGCTACGCATGGTCCTATCAGCCCTCAGAAATGAAAGCATTGCAAAGGGGCTTGGTCCCCAAGGTGAGTTAACGTCTGCAGACTGTATGAGTGTCATTAAAAGACTTGTCAAGTCTCGTCAGGACAGTATTGACCAATTCAAAAGTGTCGGACAGCAAGAGAGAGCAGCCACTGAGCAACAAGAAATCAATATACTTCAAGTCTATTTACCCAAGCAGATGACTGAAGTCGAGTTGCGCCTTGCGATCGAGGTAGCTATCAAAACGACCCAAGCTCAAAATGTCAAGGATCTCGGAAAAGTTATGAAATTTCTGCAGTCCGAATATGCAGGAAACTATGATGGAAAATTAGCCAGCACTCTTGTTACACAACTTCTAGTTTCATAACCCCTATGCGCCAATCCAAATTTTTATTTCAAACTCACCGAGAAATTCCCAAAGATGCTGAGGTCATTAGTCATCAACTAATGATGCGGTCAGGCATGCTTTTAAAACTGGCTTCAGGAGTCTACAGCTACTTCCCTTTACTTTTTAGAGCGATTCAGAAATTTGAATCTATCGTTAGAGAAGAATTAGAAAAATCAGGTTGCCAAGAAATTCTGATGCCCTTTGTTCAACCGTCTGACCTTTGGACTGAAAGCGGACGATGGGGAGCCTACGGAAAGGAATTACTTCGGTTTCAGGATCGAAAAAATAATGACTTTTGCTTGGGTCCCACCCATGAAGAAGTTGTCACGGACATGGTTCGGAAGACCATTAAAAGTTACAAACAGCTTCCCATTAATGTATTCCAGATTCAGACGAAATTTAGGGATGAAATACGTCCGCGTTTTGGCCTTCTTCGGGGGCGAGAATTTATCATGAAGGATGGCTATTCCTTCCATACCGATGACGCGGATTGCGACAAAGAATATTGGAATATGTTTGAGACGTATAAGCGTATATTTACCAGAGTAGGGTTAACGTTTAGAGCTGTAGAAGCGGACAGTGGTGCCATCGGAGGATCATTTACCCATGAATTCCATGTCTTAGCTGAAAGCGGAGAAGACTCTATCCTCAGTTGTAATCACTGCGACTACACGTCCAATATTGAAAAAACAGAATGCCGCCTTCTCTCGAAAACCCCCGCTAATCCCGTACCTTTAAAACCGAATCATTTTTATACGCCCGGTGTCCTGGGGCAAGTCGAGCAAGCCCGCCACATGGTGGACAGCGCCCATCCGCAAGGGATGCCCTTAGCTCAAACCACTAAACTCTATCTAATGAAAGTTATTGACCTAGCCAATCAAGAATCCGTTTGGGGAGCCGTGATTGCGGGATCTCATGAGCTTAATTTAGTTAAAATGAAAAATACAATAAAAGCCCAATCAATAGAGCCTTTAGATCTAACAGTTGCAGAAACATTGACGCAATGTAAGTCAGGATTTATGGGTCCCGTTGGCTTAGATCAAATCAACTTCATTGTAGATCAGGAGTTAAAAGGGCAAACGAGTCTTACGTGTGGTGCTAATAAAACCGATTATCATCATTTTGGCTTTACCCCGGAGCGCGACATCAAAAATCTTCATTGGGGTGATATTCGCAATGCAGAGGCTGGAGATCGATGTGGACGATGCGAGCAAGGAACGTATTTAGCCTTTCGGGGAATTGAAGTGGGCCAAGTTTTTAAATTAGGCCTCAAGTATTCTCTTCCTATGAAATGTAATTTCTTGGATATGAACGGAAAAGATAAGCCCATGGTGATGGGTTGTTATGGAATCGGAATTACTCGAACAGTCGCGGCAGCCATCGAGCAAAATCACGATGCCGATGGTATTGTTTGGCCGACTTCGATTGCTCCCTATCATTTCCACATACTAAATCTAGATTCGGATAGTCCCGAAACTTCTAGGGTAGTCAACAGTTTGGAGACCTTCCTTAAAAATGAAGGGATCGAATTTTTGATTGATGATCGATCGGCCCTAAGCCCAGGGGCTAAATTTAAAGACGCTGATCTTTTAGGACTTCCCTATCGAGTTACCGTGGGTTCCAAGGGCCTGAACGAGGGGATCGTTGAAATAAGAAATCGAAAAACGAAAGAAGTCCAAAAAATCTCAATTGACCTTCTTCATGCAAAGATTCTTGAGATTAATCAAAATCTGAATTAATTAAGTTCAAAAGCATTGAAGAAGTATGAAACTTCAAAGGCTGCACTGGCAGGCGAATCCGATCCATGGGTGGCATTGCGTCCAATGGAAGTACCAAAGCGTTTTCTCATGGATCCTTCAGCGGCATTGGAGGGATTTGTTGAGCCCATGAGATCTCTCCATCGCTTAATTGCATCATCTCCCGAAAGACACATTAAAATTACAGGCCCCTCGATCATGAATGCTTCTAATTCGGGATAAAACCCTTTACTTACGTGCTCGTGATAAAAACCCCGGCAGATTGCTGGGGTTAAGCGCGTTCTTTTAAGGCCGATAATCTGGAGTCCAGAATCCTCGATGGCTTGAAGAATCTGCCCAGAGACTCCTGCAATCACGGCATCGGGCTTGATGATGGCGAATGTTCTTTCTAGAGCCATTTAAATTCTCCTTTTGATTCAAATTAATTTTCGCAGATTTTGATTGCCATGGGAAGTTGTACTAGGCCTAGACCCCAAGATTGAAGGCTTATCTGTCACTTTCCATCGATCTGAAAGATGAATTTAGCGATACACTTAAGGATCCTAATATTAGCTGAAAGTTCACTGAGCGATGATTGATAACTTAATTAAAAAAATTGTTGGGTCTAAAAATGACCGAGAATTGAAAAGACTTTGGAAAAATGTCCAAGTCGTCAATCAGTTTGAGCCGATCCTTCAATCTTTGTCAGACCAAGATCTTCGGGCTAAAACCCCCTATTTTAAAGAATTACTGCGTCAAGGCAAAACCCTTGATGAGATCCTTCCTGAAGCTTTTGCCGTCGTCAGAGAAGCCTCCCGACGTGTTTTACGTATGCGCCACTTTGATGTCCAACTCATCGGCGGCATGGTTCTTCATGAAGGAAAAATATCAGAAATGCGAACCGGGGAGGGTAAAACGCTTACCGCAACATTACCCCTCTATTTGAATGCACTAGCAGGTAAGGGTGCCCACTTAGTTACCGTTAATGATTACCTTGCTCGACGGGATGCCGATTGGATGGGTCGCCTCTATACGTGGTTAGGTTTGACTGTGGGAGTCATTCAACACGGACTGAGCGACGATGAAAGACGAGAGGCGTATGCCAAAGATATTACCTACGCTACGAATAACGAAATAGGCTTTGATTATCTTCGCGATAACATGAAATGGGATCTTGCTGATTTTTGCCAGCGTGGCTTCCATTTCGCTATTGTCGATGAAGTGGACAGTATCCTGATCGACGAAGCGAGAACTCCTCTGATCATCGCTGGCTCAAGCGAGGAAGATACCTCTAAATACTATAAGATTGATGCCATTATTCCGAAATTAAGTCGAGATACAGATTTTAAAATCGAAGAAAAAGATCGACAAGTTGTCTTGACCGATGCCGGAATCAGACGTGCTGAAGAACTGCTGAAAGTTGGCAATCTTTATGATCCAACTAACATTGAGCATCTTCACGGGCTTTCTCAAGCCCTATTAGCGCACCACATGTATTTCCGAGATAAAGAATATATGGTGTCGAATAAAACCGAAGGCAAAGGCAAAGAGGTGGTTATTGTTGACGAATTTACCGGCCGCCTGATGCCCGGTCGACGCTGGTCTAATGGTCTTCACCAAGCCATTGAAGCCAAAGAAGGCGTTGAAGTTAATGCTGAAAACCAGACGTTAGCAACGGTTACTTTTCAGAATTTTTTCCGTATGTACAAACGTCTATCGGGCATGACTGGAACAGCAGAGACTGAAGCAAAAGAATTTTATCAAATCTATAACCTTGAAGTCGTTGTGATTCCCACGAATCAGCCCATGATTCGAAAGGACTATTCCGATATGGTCTTCGCAACAGCCGGTTCAAAGATTAAGGCGATTGTTGCCGAAGTCCAGAAACTCAATGAGATGGGACAACCTATTCTTATTGGTACTGCCAGTATTGAAAGTAGTGAAATGCTCTCGAAAGAATTAAAGAAAGCGGGCATTAAGCACGTAGTTCTCAATGCAAAACATCACGAAAAAGAAGCTGACATTATTGCACAAGCGGGTCGTAAGAATGCCGTTACTATTGCAACCAATATGGCGGGCCGAGGAACCGATATTCTTCTTGGTGGTAATCCTGAGGCGTTAGCTAAACGTGAACATCTTCAGTCCGGAATAAATATTTATGATCAGGATAATCAAGAAACTCCTGAGTATCGTCAGACTCTTGCGCGTCTTCAGGTCGAAACCGAAAAAGAGAAACAAGAGGTGATTGCGATTGGTGGTCTGCACATCCTAGGTACCGAGCGCCATGAAAGTCGACGAATCGATAACCAACTTCGTGGCCGAGCAGGGCGACAAGGCGACCCTGGTTCATCTCGCTTCTTCTTAAGCCTAGAAGATGATCTGATGCGAATCTTTGGCGGTGAGAGAATCAAGACTCTAATGAGTGCTTTTGGCCTTAATGATGATGAGCCTATCGAAAGCCGGATGGTCAGTTCCTCGATAGAGAAAAGCCAAAAAAGAGTGGAGACCCATCACTTTGAAATTCGAAAGCATCTCCTCGAATATGATGATGTGATGAACAAGCAACGTATTTTTTTCTACAATCTTAGAAATGACGTCCTTAAGGGAAATACTAAAGAATATATTCATCAAATAACCTTTGAAATCATCGAGGGCCTGCATCATCAATTCTGTGCCACAGCAGCCACGCGAAATCTACAGCATTTCTCTGATCGTTTAACGCAACTCTTCGGGACCCCGGTGATTGATCTGACAACCCTGCCAATCAATTCTCCGCAATCAGTGACTCTGATAAGCCAAGCGATGAAAGAAAAATATGATCAGAAAGAACGCCGTTTTCCATCGGCAGAAATGTTGAGATGGCATGAAAAGGTATCGATAATTCAGATCATCGATGCTGCATGGAAGCGCCATCTTCTAGTCATGGACCACCTCAAAGAGGCCATCGGATTTAGAGGGTACGGTCAAAAGGATCCTCTCGTTGAATACAAACGCGAAAGCTTCGATTACTTTCAAGAAATGCGATATGGTTTTGAGGATGAAATCATCGCGTATCTCTATCGTATTGAGCCCCAAGAAGAACAGCCCCAAGAAGAACTCCCTAAACTTACCGCTCCTAAGCGTCGTACTAATGAACTCTCGTCAGAACAATTACAAAATGAAGTTAAGCGCATCCTGAGATTCAACGCAGGCGGCCTTGATACTGAAAACTAGATTTGTTCTTTTTTGGGCCGAAGAAAATATATCGGAATACCCATTAAGACAATCATTAAGCCTGGCCAAGTGTAGCTGGGCCTAAAAATGAGCAAGGCAATCATCACCGAACCCGCTAAAAAGAGATATAAAAGGGGTGTCAAGGGGTAAGCAATCACTTTAATGGGTCGATCTAGGTCTGGCTTGCGAATTCGAAGAATAATGACCCCTAAAACCGTAAGGAAGAAAAATAAAATGGCCGCAAACATAACAAAATCAAGAAGTTGTCCATACGTCCCGGTAAGCGTGAGGATACAACTCCAAATTGCTTGATAGGCTAACCCATAGGCTGGAACCCCGTTACTATTTAGGGCTTTTACGCCCTTGAAGAAAAGCCCGTCTTCAGCCATTGATTGGTACACTCGAGCGCCAGATAGGACGATTCCATTTACACAGCCAAACATGCTGATCAAAATTCCACCCGCCATGAGGTAAGCACCCGAAGAGCCCATCATTGCCTGAAGAGCCAAACTGCCAACTCGATCATTGGGGGCCGTGGCAATACCTACGGGTCCTAGAAACTTAATATAGATCAAATTGACGATGAAATAGATTCCACAAACTAGGGTTGTCCCAATAAAAAGAGACAAGGGGATCACGCGTTTTGGGTCCTTGACTTCCGATGCAACAAACGTAAGTGATTCCCATGCCGTTGCGCTAAAAAGACTGCCTGTCTGCATAATGAGTAAACTCACTAAAAAACCGTAGTACACAGAGTCTTGAGTAAAGGGGAGGGGACTTGCATCGGGCACTGTTTGGGGGCTGAGGTAAAGCCCAAAGAAAATTAGGACCGCTAAACTTGCAATCTTAATCACAGTCAGGATGTTCTGTATCCAAGATCCGGCTTTGACTCCTAAAAGATTGATAGCGGTCAGTAGTCCGATGATAGCAATGCCTGACAGTCTAGACGGGGTGAGGCCCATATCGTAGGGGCCAAGGGTAATAATGAATTGGTCCTTGATATTTAATAAAGTAAATTGATCGATATGAATTTTTGAACCCAACCATACGGTATCGGATATGCCGGGAAAGAATGTTCCTAAATATTTTCCAAAACCTACCGCAACAGCGGCAATCGTTCCGCATTCGATGACCGTAAAGAAAGTCCATCCGAAAGTAAAAGCGGTCATGGGACCATAAATTTCTTTGATATAGGAATATTGTCCTCCTGCTCTCGGGAACATTCCTGCAAGTTCGCCAAATGATAGGGCACATAAAATCGTGATGATACCGGTGAGGAGCCATCCAAGTAGTAATGAGGTTCCGGTGTGTCCAATACGAACCATATCAGCAGCCACGATGAAGACACCCGAGCCAATCATAGACCCTGCGATCAACATGACCGAAGAAAATAGCCCCATATGTCTTTGATAAGTATTGTTTGTCATCGACTGCCCCTTGTCTCGCCCCTGAGATCCATCTAAGGGATAATAAATCATTATGTCTCTAAACACCTCTAATTTGATGAAAGCTCTGCTCGTCGGCCTAGCCGTCACGGTATCAGCGGGTGCACTTTTATTGAGTCAAAGAAACGATCTAAATGAGCCCCAGGTGGTTCTGGTCAAAAAAGGAATGTCCGTCTCTCAAGTCATTCTCCAACTTAAGTCATCGAGTATTATCCGATCTGATCTTCCGATTCGAATCTGGGCAAAGTTAGATTTTAGAAAGATTCGTGAGGGTGAATACCTAATCCCCGCTCGCGCAACTCTATTCGAAATCGTCAATATTATCTGGGGAGGGCATAGCACGTTTATTGAGCTTGTCATTCCAGAGGGATCCAATAGTTGGCAGATCGAAAAACTTCTCAAAGATTATGTACCAGCGGAGCAATTCTGGTCGCTATGGACAGACCCTGAACTGATTCTTTTGACGGGTGAGCCCAAAGCTAGGACCCTAGAGGGCTTCATGGCCCCCAATACTTATTTCATCAATCGCGCCATGGAGCCAATAGACATAATTAAGATGCTCGTGAAGAACTCAAAAAAATATTATCCATCTAGTCAGATCAAAAATGGCCTCTCCAACTATGAAACACTTATCCTTGCGAGCTTAATCGAATCAGAAGCGACAGTGAATTCTGAGCGCGATCGTATTGCAAGTGTATTTCTCAACCGACTCAAAAAAGGGATGCCGCTTCAATGCGATCCGACAGTTCAATATAGTAAATACAAATTAGGATTGCCCAACCCTCTTCGTCTTGGAGGAACTGATCTGAGACGATTTCATCCCTATAACACCTATAGAATTCCAGGGCTCCCCCCGGGACCCATATGTTCCCCAAGCCTACCTTCGATGCAGGCCGCAGTTAAACCTTCAACAACTGAGGAGCTTTATTTTGTTGCTGACGGGAATGGGACTCATGTTTTTTCCTCGACTCTCGAGGAACACAGCAAGGCCGTTCAGGCCTACCGTAAGATTCAAGCTGAAAAGAAATTGAGGAATCAGGAAAATCTATGACATCCATGAGGCTCGATCAATCTTTGCTCTCTCTTGGGTTAGCAAAAGATATTAGCCACGCTCACGGCCTAATCCTAGCGGGAGAAATTTTGGTTAATAATACAGTCCAAGATAAGGTGGGAGTTTCGGTTTCGATGGATGCCGAGATTCGCCTTAAACAAGAAAAAATACCTTTTGTGAGCCGTGGGGGCTTCAAGTTAGATAGTGCTTTTAGGCATTGGAATCTTTCGGTCGATGAAAGGATTTGTTTGGACTTAGGTTCAAGCACCGGAGGCTTTACTGACTGCCTGATTCAGCGGGGTGCCCTTAAAGTGTATGCAGTTGATGTAGGCACCAATCAACTTGATTGGAAACTAAGAACTCACCCCAAAGTAGTTGCAATGGAAAATACGAATGCTCGTTTTTGGGATCCGAACTGCATACCGGACCGGATTCATTTTCTCTGCGCCGATTTAAGTTTCATTTCCCTTAAAAAAATTATCCCCTCGGTCCTGGGATCGCTTGAAAAAAAATCGAAAGCCGTGTTACTTATCAAACCTCAGTTTGAAGCCAAAAAGGAAGACGTCGGTGCTGGAGGTATTATTTCTGACACTCGAACCCACCAAAAAATTTGTGACGATCTTTTTTTATTCTTCAGTGCAACCGATCTGAAGCCCAAAGAGATCATCCCCTCTCCTATTTTGGGTCAAAAAGGGAATCAAGAATTCTTAATGCTTCTTCAGTATGATTAAATCTAACGATGCGTAAATTTGATCTTATTGTGGTGGGTGCCGGTATTAGCTCCGGATCCCTTATCTATAACCTCTTAAAGTTAGGCTTTAAGGGAAGTATTCTTGTTTTGGATCGTGGGGATAAGATTGCCAGTGGACCGACAGCTTTTAGCGCCGGTGGGTTTAGGAATCTTTGGACTACCGATATCAATCAGAAGCTCTGCTCCTATTCGATTGGGCTCTTAAAAAACTTTGCGCAAGAAATGGGTGTAGGATGTGCCTATCAAGGATCTGGATACCTCTTTACCTATTATCAAAAAGCATGGGATAAAATTCCTGCTGCTTTTGAGCAGTGGAATGCCAATGCTGTGAATTTTGAAGTACTAAAGCCCCATGAAATTGAAAATAAAATCCCCGGACTTCTGTGCGGTATCGATCATATGGATCCCGAAATAGTTGAGGCGCTTGAATTTGAGCCTATCGTGGGGGGAATTTTCGGTAAAGATTGTGGAAGCTTTGACCCTAGCCAAGCTGCAGTAGGCTATTTTGAGAGAGCGCTAAACGATTACCCGAATCCTCCTGTTATCGAGCTCAATACGGAAGTAATAAGTGTTTCTATTGTGAACGGAGTGGCGACGGGCGTGACCCTTAAAACTGCGGAAGGGGTTGAGGAATCCGTTACTGCGGGGATCGTAGCCTTGTGCACCGGTCCATGGATTAATCAAATTCTAAAGCGGTCGGGCATGGGTCAAGAGGACCTGACCCCGGTGATTGCCCAAAAAAGGATGATGTTTATTACCGAATTTCCTGGATTCCCCAACGTGGACTCTCGGTGGAAAGATATTCCACTCACAATTATTGACCAAGGTATTTACTTCAAATATGAAAGTGGAAATTTGATGATTGGTAAGGCTAGAAAAAATGAACCGGATAATTTTGATACCACTTTTGAACAGGACTACTATATTAACGAAGTTAATCTCCCCATGCAGGAAAGAATCCCTTCTGCATCCTCCTGTAAGTTGAAGTCAGGATGGGGAGGCCTTTATGATACGAATGTCCTCGACCATAATGCAATTGTGGGATGGCATGACAACTATAAGAATCTCTTGTTGCAGGTCGGTTATAGCGGCCATGGGGCAATGGAGTCCCCTGCAGTGGGGCTATGTTTAGCAGAGCTTATTTTGTTTGGCGCTTACCGAACGATAGATTGCTCTCCACTCCGATGGAGTCGGTTCAGAGAAGGTAAACTAGTTAAGGAGACCATCGTTATCTAATGTTTGATAATTTTTCACTTCCCGCCATCCTGATTTCTTATGTCGCACTCCTTTTTTCATTGAGTGTTCACGAAGCCAGTCATGCGACCGCTGCTTTTCTACTCGAGGATCGAACAGCACAAAGGTTAGGTCGTATGACGCTTAATCCCATAGCCCACATGGACCCCATTGGAACTTTTCTCTTTCCGATCATTGGTATGTCTACCGGCATACCGTTCATTGGTTGGGCTAAGCCCGTTCCGGTGAATCCCGTCAATTTAACTCGCCGTTTAAGAATGAAAACATCCTACGCCATGGTGGCTTTTGCGGGTCCTGCATCTAATTTAGTTTTAAGTCTTCTCTTCTTTTTCATCACAGTTTTTTTAATTAAGGCGTCTGTGCCAGACCTCAAAGAACAAAATATTCTCTTTGAATCCGCTCTTTCGGGTTACGCAGGGATTGAGCGATTAGGAACGATCTCAAGCCAGACGGTTCTCATTGCCCTCTCTGGCCAATGTATTTTGATAAATATGGGGCTCGCTATTTTTAATATGCTCCCGCTGGGTCCTTTGGACGGTGCTTCAGTCCTCAGAGCGTTTATCCCTGATCCTTGGCTACCCAGGTACGATCGTCTCCAACCCTATATGCAAATTGCCCTATTGATTCTTGTCTTTACGGGTTTATTTCGAATTATTCTGTACCCAATTTTTATGTTTCTAATTGGTATACTCGGTCTATTGCAAACCGTTTTCTTGGGGTAAGAATCATGGCGGTTGTTCTATCGGGTATCCAACCGAGTGGGTCCTTACATATCGGTCACCTCGTGGGTGCCCTTGAGAATTTTGTTGCCCTCCAAAAGGGAAACACAGTCTTTTATATGATTGCCGATTGGCATGCGCTTACTTCTAAATATAATCAGGCCGAGGTCATTCAGCCTTCCGTTTATGAGTTAGCCGCTACCTTTCTAGCCGTAGGTATCAACCCTGCTTCATCGTCTATTTTTGTCCAGAGTGCCGTCAAAGAGCATTCAGAGCTGCAGTTGCTTTTGAGCATGACTACGCCCTTATCTTGGCTAGAACGAGTTCCCACGTATAAAGAAAAACAAGCAAATTCCAACGCGGATCTAAATAGTTTTGGATTCCTAGGGTATCCCCTCCTTCAAGCTGCTGATATTTTGATGTATCAAGCTGATAAGGTTCCCGTTGGGGAAGATCAATTATTTCATCTCGAACTCACAAGGGAAGTTGCCCGAAGATTTAACCATATCTTTAAGACGAACTTCTTCAAGGAACCTCAAGCCGTTTTAACCCCTACGGCGAAAGTGCTAGGACTCGATGGACGAAAGATGTCTAAGACCTATAACAATTGTATTTACCTTTCGGATGAAGATAGTGCCATCAAAGAAAAATGTACTCGGCAAATGATCTCAGATCCAAAGAGGGTAAAAAAATCAGACCCCGGTAATCCGGAGGAGTGTCCTGTCTTTGGGTACCATAAAATCTTCTCATCCCAAGTTGATCAAGAAGAGATTAGTCAGGGTTGTCGCACGGCCTCAATTGGTTGTTTTGATTGCAAGATGAAGGTTGCTGAAAACCTTATCGTTAAGATCGCTCCGGTCCGAGAACGTGCCCAATCCAGCCTCAGGAATCCAAAGTCCCTAGACGATATTTTGATGGATGGAAATGGCCAGGCTCGCAAAGTTGCTCAAGGGACCATGGATAAAGTTCGAGAAATCATAAAATTACCAAAATTCTAACCCCCTCTCTTTTTCACTTGAGAATTGATCAAAAACTGAGAAACTAGAGGGGCTTCCGTAGCTCAGTTGGTTAGAGCAGCTGACTCTTAATCAGCGGGTCACCGGTTCGAGTCCGGTCGGGAGCACCAATTCACAGTATGTAGGCCGTTGGTCTTCGAAATCTGTAGACCCTAATCCCAATTTTTTGCCGATCTGCCCTTCTTGATTTCAGATCGCAACTTTTTGGCTTGAATGCGGCGATGAGAAGCATTGGCTGAGACTGAGGTGGGGATTCTTATTTTAGTGGAAGCGATGGATTTAGTGATTAGTGTTATCACTTTTTCTTTTGCATCTTCAATATTCTTTAATTGACTTCGGGTTCGTTGACTCACAATGAGTACCTCTCCTTTAAGCGAGATCTTTCCCGATAGTCGCTTGAACAATCGTGTCGACTCCTCTTTTGTTAAACCAAGAATCGAAGCAAGATGAATGTAAATCTTGACCTTGGTAGAGAGTTTATTTACATTCTGTCCTCCTGGCCCAGAAGAGCGTGTCGTCTCGATACGAATCGCTTGTGGGGGGACGAGTACCCTAGTGTTGATTCGGACGATATGTTGCATGGGGCCTCGACGAAACTTGGAGATAGAATAGATTAATGCTAATTTTACGCTCAATGACCCCGGAAGACGCTCCCTTGGTCGTTTCTTATATTAAAGAACTAGCCGATTACGAACGGGACCCCGATGCTGCGGTAGTCACTCCGGAGGATATTCTACATTTTGCCTTTAGCGATCATCCCTTAATCCATGTTGTGATGGCCGAATGGGGGGGCAACCCTGCAGGGTTTGCCCTTTGGTTCTTCAACTTTAGTACCTGGGAAGGGAAGGCGGGTATTTATCTCGAGGATCTCTATATCCGCCCTGAATATCGGCGAAAGGGGATAGGTAAAGCGCTTCTGATTCATTTAGCTCGCATCGCGGTTCAAAATAATTGCACCCGATTTGTTTGGCAAGTTCTTGATTGGAATGAGCCTAGTATTAATTTCTATCGTCAAATGGGCGCCAAAACTATGGATGCATGGTTAACGTGCCGAGTCGATCATGAGTCTCTCTTTCAATTGGCAAATCAACACAGTGAGCATTTGTCTTGAGTGCGCTAGAGAAGTTGATATCAATACTTACTCCTACCCTTAAAGAGCAACTTTATGGAGTAGGAGGGGCTATTCGTGACCATATTTTAAAAGGGCATGGAGCAGCGACGGCAACAGGAGATATAGACCTGGCCTGCTCGATGCCTCCAAAGGCCATGCGAGAGGCCTTTGAGCAGATCGGATTAAAAGTGATTCCAACCGGTTGGAAGCATGGAACTATTACTGTCCTCAGTGGTGACCAAAAATATGAAATTACTAGCTTTCGATCTGAAAAAGGCTATAGCGATTTTCGGCATCCCGATGAAGTCGTCTTCAATGTCACCCTCGAAGAAGATTTATCGCGGAGAGATTTCACCATGAATGCCCTTGCCATTCCGCTTGCTCGCATGTTGGATGAGTCTTGGGATTCTTTTTTAGTTGATCCTTTTGGGGGCCGGAAGGATATCCATCAAAATCTGATTCGGTGTGTGGGTAATCCAAATGAGCGATTCACGGAGGATCCCTTAAGAATGCTTCGTGCTTGTCGCTTCGCATCACAATTAGATTTTCAAATTCATCCCCTCACCCTCGAGGCGATGGCCATCAAGGCTAATCTCATCCGACACGTATCGCGAGAACGCATTGTCGATGAAATCAATAAACTCCTAGTCACCAATAATCCTAAGGGTTTTCAAGTTGCCATCAAAACAGGGCTTCTCGATGAAATATTTGAAACCAAGACTCTCTGTCGGACCTACTCTAAAAATCAACCTCTCAGGATCAAGGAATCTTGTAGCCTTGGCGAGCGATGGTTTTTACTCCTTGATTGGGTCACGAAAGCTCATGATATGAATTCACAAAAAACTCATTTTGATCAGTTTCTGAATAAATTTCCTTTGGCAAATCGCGAAAGTGACCTGATTCGCTCTTTATTTGAATCGCAATCGATCATCTCAACCATTGATCAACATGCGTCATTCCAAACTGAAGAAGAAATATACAAACTTCGTCTCGTCTTATCCCAAATCAAACAACAAGGTTTAGATCCTCTCTGTTTTTTAAGAGTCCATAGCGTTGCTGTCCCACTTTTGAATGATTTAGAATCTAGTTGGGTCAAAGTATTATCAACAAATCCTCCTCTTTTGATTGATGATCTCTCCCTAAAGCCAGCTAAAATTATCGAGTTCTACCAACTTACACCGGGAAGTTGGATTCGATCCGTTCAGGATTTCCTGTTAGACCATGTTCTGAGGAAGCCCCATGACAATAACGAGGTAACTCTCATGAATCTTCTTCATCACTTCAAAATCACGGCCTAGGTTAAGGACCGATAGAAACTCCCCTTCTTCTATATACTCGAGAACAATTAACCCTATATTATTTAATAATTGCTTATGAAAAATGAGGAATTCACAACTTCGCACATTGATGAAGCGTTTATAGATCTTCATCAATTGTCAACAACCTATGATCCTCATTTTTTGAGCGAGCGTGATGCCGATCATTCATTTAAACTTCTCGAAAATGATCCTTACCTCAAACAAGATCGAATCCGCATGATGGGTCAATGGATTCAGGAACCCCGGTTGACCGCCTGGTATGGCGACCCTGACAAATCCTATAAATATTCAGGAAAAATAATGGTGCCCAAGCCTTGGACTCCAATTTTGCTGGAATTGAAACATAAGATTGAGCATAGAATTATCGAGATGGGTTTCAATGTCGAATTCAATAGCGTTTTAATCAATAAATATCGCAACGGTCTTGATTCGCAGGGATGGCATAGCGATGACGAAAAAGAACTCGGGCCTGATCCTGTCATTGCGTCTCTGAGTTTAGGCGCGACGCGAACTTTCCAGATTCGCCTCAAGGACGACCATAGTAAGAAAATATCCGCCTCGCTCCTCCATGGATCGTTATTGGTAATGAGCGGTCGGTCGCAGTCGCTCTCTCAGCATCGCGTCCCCAAAATCAACCCTAAGAACGCAGCAATGACACCTAGCCGAATTAATCTGACTTTCAGAACTATTCGCTAGATAACGTTGCGACGGCTTGGGCGGCTAACCCTTCGCCTCTTCCCGTGAATCCCATGTTGTCCGTAGTAGTGGCCTTAATATTAATTTGATCGGTTGAGATTTTGAGGACGGCTGAGGCAGAAGTCTTCATCTCTGTGACACGGGGACCAATTTTGGGACTCTCACCGATAAGACAGACATCGACGTTATGAACCTTGAATCCTTTTTCAGCCAAGAGTTCAACGACTTTGGCTAAAAGATGCATGGAGTTAGACCCCTTATACTCCTTAGAATTACTAGGAAAATAATGGCCGATATCGCCTAGCCCTGCTGCACCTAAAAGGGCATCCATTAAGGCATGACACATGACGTCTGCATCACTGTGGCCTGCTAATCGCGGTGAGTCAGGAAAACTGACCCCCATCAGCACAAGGGGCTCGCGCGCTGCCCCATCGGAAGCATAGTGAGTATTGAAGCCTAAGTGACTCTCTATAAAACGATGGGCATCAAACCCTATCCCCACTCGTAGCATGTCCATCTCCTAAGGTGAACCTCTGGTAAGTTCTTATTCCAAGATTAACGCGAGTTAAACTAGAATGACACCTTGCCTTGGCTGATTGGTTTATGACAACTTCCCGACATCCTGATTTAGACCCCAGTCATAGCGAGACGGATGCGGTTGAGTTTAGCCTAAGACCCCAGAAACTCAATGAGTACATTGGTCAAACAAAAACTAAAGCTAAAATCGATATTGCTCTCGATGCGGCAAGAAAGCGATCAGAAGTCCTCGAGCATGTTCTTTTGTTTGGTCCTCCCGGACTCGGTAAAACAACGCTTGCGAATGTATTGGCCAACGAGATGGGAGCGCATTGCCGAGTGATCCAAGCACCCGCTTTAGAAAAGAAAGGGGATCTGGCGGCCATTCTGACAAATCTAGAAGAGGGTGATTTTCTATTTATTGATGAAATCCATCGCCTTGCGCCACCCATCGAGGAGATGCTTTACTCGGCTATGGAAGACCGCCATTTGAATATTCTTATTGGGCAAGGTCCAAGTGCCCAGACCCTCCAGGTGGATTTGAAGCCGTTCACCCTGGTAGGAGCCACAACAAGGGCCGGGTTAATTAGCAAACCTCTTCGTGATCGTTTCGGGATGACTTTTCGTCTTGATTTCTATTCAGTGGAAGATCTAAGCCATATCTTGATTCGTAATGCTCAACTCCTTAAACTCCCGATGGATGCTGCGGCCTGCTCGGCAATTGCTAAGCGTAGCCGGGGAACTCCTCGGATCTGCAATCGACTCTTGCGTCGCTGCCGTGACTTTGCGCAAGTCAAAGGATCAGGGAATCTGACGTCATCTCTTGCTGAGGACTGTCTTTCCCTGCACGAAGTCGACGAGCGAGGTCTGGACGCCCTTGATCGTCTTTATCTAGAAACGCTAGTTTCCAAGTTTAATGGGGGACCCGTGGGGCTCAAGACCTTATCCTCGGCTTTAGGGGAGGATGAAGGAGCGCTCGAGGATTTGGTAGAACCCTATTTGATGCAAGTAGGACTGTTGGATCGGACTCAGCAGGGGCGAAAGGCTACAGAAGAAACCTATCGATTTTTAGGTTTGCGGTAATTCTGCTTAAATCCAGCCTAACAAGCCATCATCTAGCGCCCAGCTGATTGGCCTAAATGTTGAAATATCTAGAGGTAGAATTTATGTAATTATTCTTTGACAATAACGCTACAACTTTAAACAAAATCTGCCTAATATTAGTGGCATAACTCATCCCTTAAGGAGGGCTCATGCAATTACTCGATACGATGACTGATGTAATCAAACGATTCACTGGTTTTATCTGGGTTGTTTTAACCATCGCCATCCTGCTCGAGGTCTTGGGTTTGCCTATGGCCAACCTGACTCCTGTAAAAAACCTTTTAACGTTATCTCAGGGTTTTAATACCGGCCTGGTCGGAATCTTGGCAGCTTTTATTGCCTGGAACATGGCCACAAGAAATAATTAAATATCTCTTTAATAAACGGTTAAAAGCCCTCCACTAGTCCATTTTGGAGGGCTTTTGATATTTTGGTCGTTTCTGGGATTAATATAACTATAATTAAATCAATAATTATATTTGATGTCATAATTTTATGACCTTTTGCTTTATTTTATGGGCACTCAGGGGTATCGTAGGCACATAACTATCCCTGAGGAGGGAACCATGCAAATACTCGATATGATCGTGGATGCCATCAAGAGACTCACCTCTCTTGTTTGGGTACTCTTGACCATCTCAGTACTTCTTCAAGTTCTAGGTGCCGGCATGTTTGGCTGGACACCCATCACAAACCTCTCAACCATTGCTGCTAGTTTAGCCGGCCAAGGTTTTGTAGGCCTTGTGGTCGCTTTCATCGCTTGGCATATTGCCAACCGATAAGCGCTGCTCTTAAAAAAAGCCAAGACCTTTGGGTCTTGGCTTTTTTATTTACAGGAAAAGATAGGGGAGAGAGAAAGAGAGAAAAAAGATGGGTCCTACCCAAGCATTCAGTTGAAAGAAAGCTTCATCAAGTCTTGAGAGATCCCCTTTTCTTAATATCCATTGCTCGCGTATTAAAATCCCCCCAATGCAGGTCAATCCGACCCATGCAAAAGAATTCGAATGCACAAAGGCGGCCCAGGCCCACAGTAGCCAGGCGATGCAGTGAAAAAACCTTGAATAATAAAGCCCCTTTTGAGTCCCCCATTTGGCGGGGATGGAGTGGAGGCCCTGGGCTCGATCAAAATCTTGGTCTTGGAGGGCATAGAGAATATCAAAACCTGCAGTCCAAAAACAAACCCCCCCAGCAATTAGGATAGGTAAGATATCCAAGCCTCCCGTTACGGCGACATAAGCTCCTAAGGGGGCACAACTGAGTGAAAGTCCAAGAATCAGGTGGCAAAAAGTCGTGAAGCGCTTAGTGTAGGAGTACCCTAGCAAGATCACCAAGACTCCCGGAGCCAGCTTAAGGCATAAGGGGTTGAGGGCCCCTGCGGCCCCAAAGAAGGCGGCGACTGCGAGTATTACCATAATCCATGCCGACGCTCGGCTGAGCCTTTGTGCAGGAAGAGAACGGATTTTGGTTCGAGGATTGAGGGCGTCAATTTCTTGATCTACAAGTCGGTTAAAGCCCATGGCTGCGGTTCTCGCACTCACGGCGGCGACCAGAATCCAACCCAAGACCATAGGATGGGGCCTGCTACCGGATCCTATCACTAAGCCTACTAAAGCGAAGGGAAGGGCAAAAATTGTATGCTCAAACTTGATCATACGACCAAACTCTAAGACCCTGCTGGCGAGTGAGTTCATGGGATCAACTATAAATTTCAGCAATTTGCTTTTGGTATTTTTCGTTAACGACACGACGTTTTACTTTCATCGTAGGCGTTAATTCACCCGTCTCTTGGGTCATCTCATGCCCGAGAAGCACAATTTTCTTTACTTGCTCGTAATTTGAAAATTGAGTATTAATTTTGTTGACTTGATTCATGACTTTCTGCACGACACGCGGGTTTGAAATCAGGTCTTCTCGGGATTGAAAGGATATTTTTTGACGTTTAGCCCAAGGCTCTAGGACTTCAAAGTCTGGAACAATCAGGGCGGATATAAAATTCTGTGTATCCCCTAAGACCACGGCTTGGGAGATATATTTGTTAGTCTTGAGAGCGTTTTCAATGGGCTGCGGAGCAACGTTTTTTCCGCCCGAAGTAATGATGAGATCCTTCTTTCGATCGGTGATATAAAGATTTCCATCTTTCAAATAACCAATATCGCCCGTATGGAAATAGCCATCGGGACCAATGGCCTCACGGGTATCTTTTTCATTTTTCCAGTACCCCTTCATGATATTGGGGCCTTGGCATAAGATCTCCCCATCCTCTGCAATTTTGACGAAGGGACGCCCTTCCCAGGTGTCATAAAGTGGTCTACCGACCGAACCCGGTACGATATGGCCAAATCGATTAAAGGAGATGACGGGGCTGGTCTCACTGAGGCCGTAGCCTTCGAGAATATCCAGACCAATAGCCCAAAAGAACTCAAGAACTTTCGGCGCGAGCGGTGCTCCCCCTGAAGCAGCCATTCGAAGGTTGCCTCCCAGTCTTGCAAGAATCTTCTCAAAGACTAATTTACTCGCCACTCGGTGAAGGTATTTTAAATAAAAGGGCAGGGGACGCCCCGCATAACGATAAGGCAGTGACCCTCGCCCAATACTCATGGCTAGCGAAAAAACTAATCGTCGAAGCAGTGGCGCTTGCGCTGCGGTGAATAAGGTTCGGTTAAACACTTTTTCATAAATCCTTGGGACGGCAAGGAGAACGGTGGGCCGGACTTCTAGGAGATTGTCAGGAACTTTTGCAACACCTTCAGAGTAATAAATAGATACACCCACATGCATCATAGTGAAGTGCCCGACCATGCGTTCAAAAATATGGTTTAAAGGTAAGAAACTAAGCGATCGATCGCCCGCGGAAAGATTGAGTAATTTGGCCGAGTCAAGAATATTCGTTATTAGGTTGCGGTGAGTTAACATAGCGCCCTTAGGCTCACCCGTGGTCCCACTGGTATAGATGATAGTCAATAAGTCTTCGGGTTTAACCGCCGAGGCCCACTGTTTCACTTCCGCTTGATGTTCAGAGAGGGCTCGGCCCCAGGAAACTAATTGATCCCAGGTATAGATATTTTTATGAGGGACGATGGGAACTTCGCCCTCCATTACAACGACAGTATGAAGATGGGGCAATTCAGACCAAGACTCCATAATTTTATTCAGTTGATTGGAGTCAGAGCAAATAACCCAACTGACTTCACTGTGTTGCAAGATAAAGGCAGCTTGGCTGGAGACCAGGGTGGGGTATAGAACGACGGTGGGGAGCCCCAAAATCGCACATGCAAAATCAGCGATGGCCCATTCGGGTCGATTTTCTGAAATGATGGCTACGCGATCGTGGGTTTTAAGCCCCTTTTCTCGAAGCGCAAGGGCTACCCATTCAACGAGGTCTTTGTATTCGCGGTGAGAGATCGGATGATATGACCCATTATGCTTGTAGGCCAATGCGTCAGAGATATCTCTCTTAAGGGCTTCATAAAATAAATCGGGAATAGTCTTTATTTCACTCGACACAAAAATCCCTCATAATGATGCATACCTTGGGGCTGATTTCATGAAAAAAGGGTTACTAAAGACTTTAACTCTTTTTGCCTCTGAACAGAAGAGCCGAGGGCTATCACCCCACACTCTTCGAGCCCAAGAGCTCGATTTAAAAAAGCTTTTAGCCTTTGCCCATGAGGGTAACTGGGCATCTTGGGATGTCTCGGTCAGGCATATTAGGTCGTTCGTAGCAGCTTTGACTCAAATGGGCCTCGATCCGACAAGCCAATCAAGAATTCTTTCAACGACTCGAACTTTCTTTCAATGGATGTGGGACCATGGCCATATTTCTAGGAATCCCACTACTGGAATTAGGAATCCTAAAGAAGCAAAAAAACTACCTAATTTTTTATCCGAAAAAGATGCACATACTCTTTTGGAAGCTCCAGTCCCCTTGAATTTTCAGGAAGCAAGAACCCTTTGTCTCGTGGAGACTCTTTATGCAACCGGCTTGAGAGTAAGTGAGATTGCCAACCTGAATCTCCAGGATATTCAGAAACGAGATCAGATCCTATTGGTACATGGGAAGGGGGGTAAAGAGCGGATGGTGCCCTTCCACAATCAGGCCTTACGTGCTTTGATGGCTTATCTTTCATTTAGAGGAGAGATATTGAAAGAAATCAAAGGTACGCCGACCAATGCGGTCTTTGTTAACACCCATGGAACTCGTTTAAGTACCACCTCCATACGTAAATTACTGTCCAAATTAATTACGGCTAAGGGTGTTGAGAATCAAATATCCCCGCACGGCCTACGACACAGCTTTGCTACCCATCTTCTCAACAAAGGAATGGATCTCCGGGTCATCCAAGAATTATTGGGGCATGCTAGCCTAAGTACCACTCAGCGGTATACTCATTTAGGCATTGAGGATTTATCCAAAACCTATATCAAGTCCCATCCTCGCGCACGGAAAAAATCGTAACGTTGGAGAACACCCATGTCCGTTAAGACCCTCTTATCCATCATTTTAGTAGGAGCCAATCTGATGGCCACCGAAGAGCCTAAATATAAAGTTGTCGAAAAAGTCGGTCGTGTTGAAATTCGGCAGTATGAACCCTATCTTGTGGCTCAAACCAAAGTGAATGGGTCCTTCGATCAAGCGGGTAATCTAGCTTTTAGGGTTCTATTTCAATACATCTCAGGGGCGAATAAAACCCAGACCTCTATCGCCATGACCGCTCCTGTGGCTCAAACTAAAAATACCGGTACGTCTATCGCCATGACCGCTCCTGTGGCTCAAACTAAAGAGTCCGATGGAAGCTGGAACGTTTCCTTTATGGTTCCTTCTGAATTTACCGCCGAGACCGTTCCTCAACCCACCGATCCAAGAGTGACCATTGTGTCAATTCCTGGGTCCTTAGTCGCAGCCATTAACACTTCAGGATTTTGGTCGGAAAGTAAAGTTATGGAGGCTGAAATTGAGTTGGAGCGCTTCATCCAATCCTCAGCTTATATTCGCAAAGGGCCCTTTACCTATGGCCGCTACAATGCCCCTTTCGTTCCGTTCTTTATGCGCCGAAATGAATTAATGTGTCCGATCGCTAAAAAATAGTTCCCTCTACTTTAAGTAGGTAAGTATTTCTCTCACGGCTTTTTGCAAACCGACGTAGAGTGATCTTGCTACGATGGAATGGCCAATATTGAGTTCGTCCAGGACTGAAATTTTCGAAATAGCTTCAACGTTGTTTCGATTCAAGCCATGACCGGCTAAGACTCTAACCCCATGATTATGAATGAGTTGGCTGCATTCCTTAATTTTCTCCAAGGCCTCTAAATAACTAGGAGAATCCAGCGGTTGGAGGGAATAGTGGTTGGTATTGATCTCAATGGCGTCAGGGTGTAGCAATAGCGCTTGACGGATTACGGTAGGGTCCGGATCGACAAAGAGGCTGCTTTGAATCCCTTCTTTTTTTAAAGTCTTTAAGGCGACTCCAAGTGCGGCAGGATCAAAATTAACTTGAAGACCCCCTTCGGTAGTCACTTCATGGGGATGTTCTGGGACTAAAGTAACGGTCGAAGGTATTACGTGTTGAAATAATGCATCTAAGTTAGCATGCACCGCAAGTTCAACATTGAGAGGGGTTTGAAAGGTCGATCGAATCATTTTGAGATCGTCGGGTTGTATATGACGTAAGTCTTGCCTCAAGTGAACCGTGATTCCGTCTGCCCCGGCTTTTAAAACTTCAGCAATGGCTTCTTTTAAATTGGGCTCACTACCTCCGCGAACCTGTCGCAAGGTCGCCACATGGTCAATGTTAACGCTAAGTTTCAAGGGAGGTCCTAACTGAGATCAGAGAGCGCGGCCTGCTGAAGGCGATCTAAGGCTATATTAACCGAGGGGAGATCGGTTGCTTCAGCCATGAGTCGTAATTTATTTTCAGTACCCGACCATCGAATAACCGTGCGAAGGCTCGGATATTCTTTTGATAGATCCTGAAGTACCTCGTTGAGGGAGGCACATGCATCGATAGGTTTTTTTATGCGGGTACTAAAACTCACTAATCGATGGGGATAGGGATTGAAGCGAGCCTTGAAGACCTCTTCTACACCCATATTTTTGAGGATCCTACAGACCGATAAAGCCGTGGCCATGCCATCTCCAGTTGGACCTAAGTATTTCTGAATGACATGGCCAGAGGCTTCAGCGCCGATGGGGTAACCGTAGCGAGCCATGGCTCTCAGAATGAATTTATCGCCGACGGGCGTCCGGAGGAAGGGGATACCAGCGTTACAAATCAATTGCTCCAGGGCTCCGTTGGTCATTACGGTTCCCACGACCCCTGCAGGAGGTTTTCCTCGATTAATACAGTCTTTTACCAGCAGCCATAAGATTTGATCACCATCGAAAACCTCGCCCGAAGAGTCTACAAAAAGGCATCGGTCAGCATCGCCATCAAAAGCAAACCCAAAGTCAAGATGGTGCTCAAGAATAACTTTTCGAAGAGTCTCCAGATGAGTACACCCTACTTGATGGTTGATTTGAGTGCCGTCAGGTGGAGTCCCGATCCAGTAAATAGTCTCTCCGAGGAATATTTTTTGAGCCAAGAGGCCCGCAGCACCATAAGCACAATCGATAGCAATACGCCATGGATCAGGGAACGTGAAAGGCTCGAGAGTATTCAAGTACTCGTTCGGCTGAACCGCGGGAAGATCACAATGAGTAATTTTATTGGGGACCGAGGTGGAGTCAAAATACCTCTCGATTTCCATCTCTATGGGTGCTTCCAACTTTTCTCCAGAGGAAGAGAAACTTTTGATCCCATTATCCTGGGGGGGATTATGGCTTGCAGAGAACATCACACCCCATGCTCCTGGAGTTCGGGAAGTCTCATATGCGAGAACAGGTGTGGGTACCATCCCCAAATACACAAGACGAACCGAGGGATCTATGCCAGATACAAAAGCTTTAATCAGGGGCTCTGAACTGACTCGAGGATCATGACCAAGAATAAGGGTGTGCACTTTATGATGAAGGGCAGCCTGACTCCACGATAAACCCCATCGTTCAACTTCTGAAATCGTAAGGGGAGTGTCGAAAGCCTTTCCCCTAATTCCATCCGTCCCAAAATACTTCAGCGGCATAGGATTCCTTCAGTCTAAGAATATCTTGGCACGGTATGGACCCTAAAAAATTGATAGCCTTTACCGATGAGTGTTGAGACAGCCTCACGAGTGAGAAGATCTCTCTGTTGGGAGGGCAAGTTGGGTTGTTGGAATCTCCACGCCAAGAAGCGTTTACGGGAAATACCGACGCATAATCGCTCATAAGGCCAGGGAAGGTCCATCTGGCGATGAATCAAGTACTCCCATAGCGCGGCATCTTCTAAATAAGTCGTCCCGAAGCCAAAGCCGATATCCATAAGGCACTGCTGCGAAGTGACTGAAGCCGCCTTTAATCTAAGCGTAAGATTCAAAAACTCCTCTATCTTCTTTGAACCCTCCGACCTTGGATCTGAATAGGGCGGCATAGAAAGCGTGTTGTCAATCATAGTGCTACGCATTGCGATGGCACCGATTGATTTATCTCTGAGTAGAGATAGCATTTTAGGATCAGAAAAACCTGTGACATCGTTAAGAATGTGAACTCCGAGATCTATGGCCCGCTGAGCAGTCATCACGTGTCGAGTATCAATGCTTAGGAGGGTATCGGGAGGGAGTTCTTGACGAAGGAGCGGTAAGATTTTTTTTAATCGTTCCCATTCCTCTGGCTCATCAATAGGCTGTGCCCCAGGACGAGTACTTTCTGCGCCCACATCGATAACCTTTGCCCCATCTAGAAGTAAGCGATGAGCGTGTTCAAAAGCTAAAGCAGGTTCTACGAATCGCCCACCATCGCTGAAACTATCCGGAGTGCAGTTGAGAACCCCGATAAAGCAAGGACCTGGCTTTAGAAGTGAGCCCCAATCAAACAAATTAGATGGGCTTCAAAGCCTGACCCAGGTTCCCCTGACCGAGAGCGAGATTATCAGGTTGAGTAGGATCTGAGGGCGGAGTGTTGGTTGAGGCTTTTCTCGGAGGCAACGTCCCACCCATCATCAAAAGTTTGATGTCTTCACCCGTGAGCGTTTCATGAATCAAGAGAGATTCCGCAATAGCGATTAATTGGGTTTTCTTTTCGAGAATAATATTTTTGGCCTTTTCGTAATTACGATGAACGATATCGCGCACCTCCGCATCAATCAAGCGGGCAGTGTCTTCGGAAATATCACGTCGCTGACCATAGTCGCGTCCGATGAAGACCTCTCCTTGATCTCCACCGTAGTTAAGAGGCCCAAGACGCTCACTCATGCCGTACTTAGTGACCATGGACTTAGCCAGGGAAGTGGCCTGCTGTATATCATTGGATGCACCGGTCGAGAATTGGTTAAAGAAAACCTCTTCTGCAATCCGACCACCCATTGAAATAGCAATGCGAGCTTCCATGTAGGATTTTGTTGTATTGAATCGATCGCGTTCAGGTAACTGCCAAGTGACGCCTAGAGCTTGGCCCCGAGGAATAATGGTGACTTTGTGAAGAGGATCCGTTTCTTCAATAACAGCAGCCAGAACGGTATGGCCGGCTTCGTGGTAAGCCGTAATTTTTTTATCTTCATCAGTCATCACTAAACTTCTTCGTTCAGCACCCATATAAACTTTGTCTTTTGCATTTTCAAAATCAATCATTTCAACCCATGCTTTGTTTGAGCGAGCTGCATTGAGGGCAGCTTCATTGCAAAGATTGGCAAGGTCGGCACCAGCAAAACCGGGAGTACCTCGGGCTAAGGTTTCAAGATCAACATCCGGGGCTAGGGGAATTTTGTTGGCCGTATGTACGGTGAGAATAGCGACACGTCCACGGATATCCGGTCGATCAACCACCACTCGACGATCGAATCGACCTGGCCTTAGAAGAGCGGGATCAAGGACATCGGGTCGATTAGTCGCAGCAATAAGAATGACTCCTTCAGTTCCCTCAAACCCATCCATTTCCACCAATAATTGATTCAAGGTTTGCTCCCGTTCATCATGACCACCCCCGAGACCTGCACCCCGATGGCGACCCACCGCATCTATTTCATCGATGAAAATAATACAAGGAGCACTTTTTTTCCCTTGTTCAAAAAGATCTCGCACACGACTAGCGCCAACTCCCACGAACATTTCAACAAAATCGGATCCCGAGATGCTAAAAAACTGAACTTTGGCTTCACCAGCAACTGCCCGAGCAAGTAAGGTTTTTCCTGTACCGGGAGGCCCTACAAGCAGTACGCCCTTAGGAATACGACCTCCCAGTTTTACAAATTTAGAGGGCTCCTTGAGAAACTCCACGATTTCCTTTAGATCGTCCTTGGCTTCATCACAACCCGCCACATCGTTAAAGGTAATTTTCTTGGCCGTACTCGATAAGCCCTTAGCTTGAGCCTTTCCAAAACTCATGGCTTTGTTGCCACCGTTTTGAGCTTGGCGCATAAAGACAAACCAGAGCACGACGAAAACAATGAGTGGGCCCCAGAAAAGAAGGTACATTGACCAACTGCTATTGTCGTTGGGCTTCGATGCTTTGAATTCTTCGACTTGGCCATCTTGCTTCCAAGCCATGATCTTTGCACCTAAGTCCTGCATAGGAGGTGTGACCGTCTTGAAACGCTCAATCGTCTCACCTTTACTGTTTTTAAAAGGTGTTTTATAGGTCCCCTCAACTTCAAATCCTGAGAGCGAAACTGAGCGATATTTTCCCGTTTGGCCTTCAGTATAGAAAGTTGAAAATGGAATTTCTTGCGTGCGCGCTCCTGAGGGAACATTCTGCACAATTAGTAAGAGCAAGAGGACTATTCCTACCCACACCAAAACACTTTTCATCATCGAATTCAAAAAAACTCCTTTGAGAGCCCCCGCACTCACCCAATAGCGGGGAGGCACTAGGCTCACTCCTTATATAATCTCATGCCTTCAGAATCGGGCAATAGACTCAAAATATAGCCACCGTTTGAGGCTTCTAATTGAGAGCGTAATCCGCGGCAAACCCAAAGGCTCAGGTTTTGAAGATGTCTAGATTCTCTAAGATACCCCCACTCCCTAAAAGCAAGGTTCATAATCATGGCTAGCTCGGTTTCATTCCATTCGCGTGGCTTAAACAGAATCGATTTTGTCGAAAGATCTAGATCCCATGATTGGGGTCTCAAGGAGGCAACAAAGGCTTCTGCTAGAGCTAAGGTCGACTCGCTCTGTCGGTGAGTATCCCAAACATGTTCATCGAATGATGGACATTCTTCTCGAATAGATTTAAGAATCATCCTCCAACGATTTCGGGAGGTAAAAGGCAATGCATTGGTGGGGTCTTCCCGCCATGGGGTCTTATTTTCTAAAAGATATGATCTTAGAGTAGAGCGAGTGAGTTGGATCAAGGGAGACCATCGAGGGGATTGACATGCCGAGAGGGGAGTGAGGGCACGTAACCCTGAACCTCGAGCCATTCGCATAAGTACCGTCTCCGTGTGATCGTCCAGGGTATGCCCTGTCGCAATCCATCGAGCCCCTTGCTGATCAGCAATTTCTTTTAAACATGACCATCGGGCCTCGCGGGCTTGCATTTCCACCCCTCCCGGATAACCATCGAGGCATGATAGCTCTCTAGCATGTAGTGAAAGATTTAATCGAGATGCTTCTTCTTCGACGAACCCTCGATCTTCACCACTATCTGGGCGGATCCGGTGATCAATATGGGCCACTTCTAAAATTAAATTCAGACTTGCTCGCAGTGCTACGAGGAGATGAAGTAAAGCCATAGAATCACCGCCACCACTACAGGCCACGAGGATTTTAGTACCTTTAACTTGATCCCCTCGGTCCTTAATTTGACCCAGCAGGAGTGATTCAAGACGGTTCACCTGAGTGAATCCAAAAAGCGAATCAAGATAGGCTGCAAAGGCTTGTCGATCCAAAAGGCTTCCGCATAGTTTGATTGAATTAATGAACCCCAATGCATGGAACGACCCTCAATTCCTCGCAAAAAGGTGGGGTGCGAAATACGGGTCTGATTCTCGTCAAAATTAGGATCAAATTGGCTTCGATAAGCGCCAAGGGCCTTCATTTTATTTAACCAGACGGTTGAGATATCAACGACTACATCAGGGACCGAAGGATTTTCTCCTCCCACCCAGAGGATGGCCTCAGGTCTCCAGGGTTTTTCTTTACTCAAAAATTGAGACAGGCCAGACATAAAGAGAGCCTTCTTAAGAAGTGAATGAGCATTCCGATGATCGGGATGGCGATCCGCAGGCGATGGAATGACACAGATTCTTGGGCGTCGAGAACGAATAAAAGTAACAACCTGATCTAAAAAGATTGGGTTATCTCCAATACCTCCATCGGGAAGCTGAAGATTAAAACGTTCGGATCCTAGTATTTTTGCTGCCTCGAGAGATTCTTGTTTCCGGATGTTGCAATCACCACGAGTTCCTAATTCTCCCTCGGTTAAATCGAGAATAGCCGTCTTGAGACCCTTTGATGAAGCTAGGGCGAGAAGCCCCCCCGCATGAATTTCAGCATCGTCGGGGTGAGCACCAATAACAAGAAGGTCGCTGGAATGGTTCATGATTCTTTCATTATGACAACAGGGGAGCCCTCCGAGAGGGATTCGGTCAAACGGGTAAGCGTCTTTGGATCTAAAAGCCAGGGAGCTCCCGATAGGATACGCTCCTGATCTCTGCCCAAAGGAAAAAGATATTGGTGAAGAGTTTCAGGATCTTCGCCGAGTGACTGATAAAGTAGGGCGCGCTGAATTTTACGATCGATTTTTTCTAATCGTTCATAGGTTCTTTTTAACTCTTGATCAATTCTTGATTGAGTATCTGAATCCCAATCTGGATTGGAGATAAACGAGAGAGAGTTTGATGGTAGAGCTATATTTTTAGGTAATAAGGCTTGCCAATCTCCTTCTCGAAGATGACCAATTTGATCCGCCTTTAACGAGCAATGAGAAGGGATACTCCATAGCGATGGCCTCAGCTTAAGTATGGGTTTTTTGATGCGAAGCATGTCCCATAGGGGATCAATAAGTTGCCAATAAGACATTTCCGAGGGACCTAAGATGACCGTGTGCACATTAAGTACGTACGACTGCAAGAGGGGGCGTAGGGCGGCACCGGGACTCAGCCAAAGATGAGATCCGAGGGACGATGAAGGCTCGAGTCGAAGACGCTGTCCGTTTTGGGGATCGAGAGAAAACCACGTGGACTGCTTTGTGGGATCAATGGAGCATTTGATTCCTTGACGGGCTAGATCTTGGTACATCGTAGTCAATCTTGTTTCTAAATTTAATTCTCTCCAATCCTTAAGCAGATCGTTGAGTTTATACCGATCGATGTCACGCGTGGGGGAAAAGAATGAAAGCCCCCGCACTTTAAGGGGCTCACCCATAGCTTCGAAATGGCCTCTTAGGGTCGGCTCTTGTGGGGTAGGGGTCGACGGGCCCCACAACTCAACGGCCTGTTTTTGGTGGCTTTCATCGAAGGGAAACCACCCGGTAGAAGTTTGTGACTTCTGATTAAATTCGAACTGGACTTTAAGAATCTTTCCATCTTTTCGAAGGACACTTCTAGAAACTTCCGAAGCATCATGATCTTCATCGGCCATCCAAAAAATAGCTTTCCCCGATATACGCTTAGCCTCATCGAGGGCTACGAGTGCTTTAATTACACTCAAAGCAGGAGACCACCCGACCCCAATCTGTTGTCCCGTTAAAACTAAGGGAATGTTTTTTTCCATTTTTTAAGTTTACCCTTCAAAGATGACCCTAAGGGCAGCATACTCATCATGGGCCACATTCCTTGCTAGGGCCTACTTTTAGGGAGTTGTTTTGGTTCTCAACCCAGAGTCCGAGCCTTGGATTGTACCCTTTGCGCCACCGCTTGAGCGTCTCGCAATGGAGTTAGCTGACTCGACAGGCTTAACGATGACACCATTGCCTTCTGCTGATAAAGGAGGAATAGTTTTAGGCCATCTCCCCCCCTTTTTAATTTGGAAACACATTACTTCAAAAAAGATATTGCATTTATTATTTTTTCAGCCGAGAGAAATCGGCGCTTTGGTTGAGGGAGCCTCAAGTCCCGATATAGGACCTTGGATTACTCGATTCCCTTTATTAGAAATGAGCCAGTTGCTTGCACTCCATCCAGATATCAACGAGCCCACCGAGGTGACCCTCATAAACGTGGAGCAGGGACCGGTAGCTAATGTGAGGTCAACGGTGAATGAGGTCCCACTGGTAGCGATCTTGACAATTCTTAACCGTATTTCGGCCAAGCCCCTTTGGACCCAAGATCACATCAGAATAATGCAATCTTAATTGTGGTTATGGGCGCCTAGACGATTAATGGTGGGTTGATGGCGCAGCTTTGACTGCGTGGCCAACAACTTCTTGGATAGGGTGTTTCGGTGGATTCCTAACTCGCGAGCTGCAGCGCTCTGGTTACCGTCATTTGCAGCCAATACTTCTTCCAAATAGAGTTTCTCAAATTCTTTTTTTGCCATATCGAGGGAAATCCCACCCCTCATCATTTCTGCAACTAGTTCGCGTAGTTGTTCTCTCATGGCTTCGCTCCTAAAAGACTTTGGAATAGAAAAATTACCACTCTGCGAATAAAAAACATATAAATTTTTTATTATGTTGACCTTGTTAATTGTGGAAAAGTCTGTGGATAAGTCAGCGTAAAAAAAAGAAACGTTGCACGTAATCCCCGAAAGATAGAGACTTTAGCCATACAACCTAATAGGGACTTTTATGGAGTTATTTGAATTTCCTGATCCTGAAAAATTATCTACATATCACCGCAACTATCTCCAGCTTCTACCCCCTCATGTTCCACTTTTAACCACCCTCGAGGTGCAGCGACTTGAATTGGCCCATCTTTCTCGGACCATTCATGAAAAAAGAGGCAACTTTAGGTACGAAAAAGGGAAATGGTCTCTTTTTGAAGTGTTAGTCCATATCGTTGATTGGGAAAGGATCATGTTATTCCGTATCATGTCTATTGCTCGAGACTTAGGTCATCCACTCCCCTCGCTCGATCAAGATCAGGTGATGGTTACATCGCATGCCGATTCAAGGTCCCTTGAAGCTTTGATAGAAGATTGGGATGCTTCAAGAAGATCAACTATCTACTTCCTCTCAAGCCTTAACGCCTTTGATCTCTCGAGAAAAGCTGAAGTCTCTTCCCATGTGATATCTGCAAATGATCTAGCTTACGTCAATGCAGGGCATGTCGCCCACCATAAAAAGATCCTAGTTGAGCGATATTGAGCTCTTAAATTGAAGAGTGGGAACCGTCACAAAGGACGCCTTTTTTCGAATGCTTACATCCACAAAAATGAACCGTCTTCGTTTCGGTCGCCTGATAAGGTGTAGGTTTAAATTCAGTTCCCTGATGCCCCCCGTCACAAAAAGGTTGTTTTTTACTTAATCCACAGGAGCACCAATAATAAGTCTGCCCCTCGATTACAGGAACAGCAAAAGGACATTTCTGAGCAATCGTGGGTTTCATAAGACCTCCGTTAGAACTATTTGTACATCAGAAAACATATTTGCAACAACTAGTCTTCATACTTTGATAGGTCTTCAAGCAGGGCTTGTAGAGCCTTCATTTGATTTTCATGAGTAAGATGCACTTTAGCCATCAATTTCCAACCCCCCTGTATTTTCTGGTAGCGGTGAACCCAGAGAAGAGGTTTATCCCAAGAAGATTCGGAGTCTCGTTTCGTCCGTATTAAAAAAAAGGCGGTGCACCATCCACCTGCGTAAATAAAATCTCGTCCGAGTTCTTCGATTAACCCTTCGCTATCATCACCTATAATCAAATCATCAAGACTTGGGATAATCATGAAACTCCCTCTGTGGTGTAGGATAAACTCAATTTATGAAAGCCATTGAATTTATTGCCATAGGAAGCGAACTTCTCAATCATCGTCGCCAAGATTCGAACTCGACTTGGGTTGCAGAGAAGTTGAGAATTTTAGGTTTATCCCTAACTCGGAAAAGCATCGTAGGGGATGTTCAGGAAGAGATTGTAAGGGTCCTTCGAGAAAGCCGTGATCGAAGCGATATCGTTATTGTGTGTGGGGGTCTAGGCCCCACCTTTGATGACCTCACTCGAGAAGCGATCGCCGAAGCCTTCGAGGTACCCCTTGAGTACCAAGCATCCATCGCTCAAGAAATTTCACAATTCTTTCGTTCAAGAGGCCGAGAAATTTCTCCAAGTAATTTAAGGCAGGCATATTTGCCTAAGGGCGCAATCGCCCTATCTAACTCAGTTGGAACGGCACCGGGTATCTTTCTCACATTGAGAAAAAATGAAGAAAAAAAATTATTTTTTTTCTTACCGGGTGTACCGAAGGAACTTCATTCGATTTGGGATACTTTTGTGCAACCTGAGTTAGAAATTCCTTCCGCTGGGCTAAAAAAAGTGCATACGCGAAGATTTGTAACTACAGGGGTCCCGGAGAGCACTTTGAATGACCGAACAGAGCCTTTCCGGGCTAAGTACGCCGAAGCCGAATGGACGGTTCTCGCTAACCTATCCCAAGTTGAGTTTTTGGTATCCCATGTTTCAAACGAGTATTTAGACACACTCTCAAATGAGTTTGTGCGGTTTTTGTCGGACGATCTTGTCGGGCTTGGCGAGATTTCACTCGAATCCGCCCTACTGAGTCTCTTAAGAGATCGATCGGAAACGCTCTCTCTTGCGGAGAGCATGACCGGAGGTTTGATCGCATCGCGTCTTTGCTCAATTCCCGGCGCCTCCTCAGTGTTGGTTGGCGGCGTGGTTGCCTATTCCCCCAGATTTAAAAAAGATCTCTTAGATATTTCTGAAGAAATACTCCATTTGAATGGACCCACTGGAGAAGCGATTGCCAGGGAGTTGGCAGAATCGCTTCGAGTAAAATCGGGGAGCACCTACAGCATTGGAATCACGGGGAATGCGGGTCCTGAGTTGGATCCCTATTCGAAAGAATCCCTTGGCGAGGGTTATATTGCGATCACCGGAAAGAGTTGGAGCATCGCAAAGAAGTTTCATTTACACGGCAGTCGATTGGATATCCAAATACGATCATCTGCCTTAGCTCTAGACTTCTTACGTAGAGAAATCTTGAATCGGAACCCCTAAGACCCTATAGCAAGTAAACTAATAAAATGCATTCTTCCCCTTTTTTCCTATGGATGATTTTGGCGTTTTTACTAGGGTCCATTCCCTTTGGATATCTATTGGTCTACCTGAAGGGCAAGGGAGATATCCGTAATTTTGGAAGCGGCAACATTGGGGCGACGAACGTAGCGCGGGCTGGGGGATCTTTGCTCGGGATCCTCACGCTGGGATGTGATCTATCTAAAGGGGTGCTAGCGGTTCTTCTCGTTAAAACCTGGGGACACCCAGATTGGGTTTTTTGGGCGACGCTTAGTTGTGTTTTGGGACATATCTTCACTCCTTGGCTTAAATTTAAGGGAGGGAAAGGTGTCGCTACTCTCTGTGGGGCATTAGTTATTGCTTCATCAAATCTTCTCTTAGCGGCTCTTTTTGTGTTTTTTGTTTTTTTCTTTATCACACGTATCGTGAGCCTCTCAAGCATTGCAGCAGCGTTCTCTCTACCTTTATTTACTGCATATTTATTTGACTCCTTGGGCACTGACTTTTGGTTAATTGTCCTCCTTAGCCTGCTCATTATTGTGAAACATCGAAGTAATATCGACAGGCTACTCAAAAAGGAAGAGCCCACCTTTCATTTCTAAGCCTTGCGGGATAAGCGTATGCATTCTCAAAAAATTGGCATTGTTGGCTCAGGAAACTGGGGGATCGGTCTTGGCATTGCTTTTGCGCTCAGTGGTCACCAAGTGATCATATGGACACGCTCGGAAGAGAAGGTAAAACTCTTGAACGATTCGCGGTCGCACCCCCTCATTTCTCCCCAGGCCTTTCCCAAGACGTTGATCTTCTCGGCCTCCCCCGACGAAATTATGGATTCCTCGGTAATTGTCTCTGCTCTTCCTTCACAGGTCACACTTTCGGTCTGGGAAAAGAGTTTTGTGGGTCTGGTAGCTAATCAGACCCTTATCCACTCCACTAAAGGATTACTTTCCGACGGATCTCCCTACATCTCAGAGCGATTAAGTAAGTTAACCCAAAAGCCATGGTCGTTTTTAACGGGCCCTACGTTCGCGGACGAGGTGGCGCGTCAGTTACCGTCCGCAATGGTTTTAGCCGTACCCCAATTGACCGAAGACTACGCAAATCTTCGAACGATATTGAGTTCTAAATTCTTGCGGATTTATCTTACTGATGATTTAATCGGAACCCAAATCTGCTCGGCACTTAAGAACATTCTTGCCATAGCCTCGGGAGTCCTCGATGGGCTTGAGTTAGGCCATAATACAAGGGCTGCACTGATGACCCGTGGTCTTGCGGAGATGACTCGTCTGGTGAGGTCTGCAGGAGGGAAGTCTGAAACGGCATACGGCTTAGCCGGCATGGGGGATTTACTTTTGACCTCCACGGGTCCTCAGAGCCGTAACCGAAAATTGGGAAGGGAACTGGTAAGAACAGGTAACCTCCATGATGCTCAGAAGACTCTAAATGGAGAAGTTGCGGAAGGACAGTACGCTACAGAAATTGCATTAAAGTTAGCGCTCACTCACAATCTCGAAATGCCTATTACAGAGGCTGTTCATCATCTTCTGTCCGGTCGAAAGCCTGATGACGTTATGAAAATTCTTTTGGCTAGACCTGCAGGTTTGGAGTCATAAAAAATGAACCGAAGTGCATGGGTGATCAAAGAACACGGAGCGGTCGGTTCGCCCCGGCTCGAAGAGTTAGCTCTCGAAGCTCTTCAGGAAGGTTTTGTTCGTATAACCTTGAAGTGCATGGCCTTGAATCATCTAGATTTATGGACAACGCGTGGGTTACCAGGGATACGGCTCCCTCTTCCAGTAATTCCCGGATCTGATGGATCCGGAGTAATTGTAGAAATAGGCTCCCATCACCCATTGCCTTTTGGATTAGGCCTCGGCTCTGGTGTCATGATTGCTCCGGGTTTAAGCTGTGGTTTTTGTTTTGAGTGTCAATCCGGTAATGACATGCTGTGTAAGTCTTACAAAGTAATGGGACATCACACAAATGGAACAGCCTCCACCACCATAGATGTCCCAATTCAGAATGTGCTACCAATCCCTTCGGGGTGGACTTTTGAAGAAGCCGCAGCGTTTCCTCTTGTTTACCTGACTGCCTGGGAAATGCTTATGGAAAAGGCTCACTTGGGTTTCGGTGAAACAGTTCTTATTTGGGGTGGGAGCAGTGGCGTTAGCACGGCTGCCATTCAACTAGTCAAAATGGTGGGTGCGAAGTCGATTGTCGTGGTTGGTGACGATCAAAAAGCAGTGAAATGCTGGGATCTCGGCGCCACACATGTCCTCAATCGTAATCGCGAAAATATCTTAGAGAGAGTTAAAGAAATTACTGCTAATAAAGGAGTGGATATTGTCTTTGAGCATACTGGGCCAGCCACTTGGACAACAAGCATGATGGCATGTCGAAGAGGTGGTCGTATTGTCACGTGTGGGAGTACAACAGGACCCGATGTATCGTTAAATTTGAGGTCTTTATTTGCTCGTCAAATTTCCATTTTAGGTTCTTACATGGGAAAGCGTTCCAATTTCGCTAAGTTATTGGCATGTGTAGAATCGGGTAGTATCAATGCCCCGTTCAGGCCCACTATTGATAAAGTTTTCGATTTTAAGGATTATCCGGCAGCACAACAATATCTTGAAGCGGGTCAACACTTCGGCAAGGTTATTTGTAGGGTATCCAATTCCTCTGTGATTAACTAATAACAATCGATGACAACAAGGTGACTATGAAAATTTTGATCTTAGGAGTCAATGGTTTTATCGGATCTCATATAACTCATCGCATTCTAAATACGACCGATTGGGAAGTATATGGAATGGATCTCGGGACCAGTAAAGTGACCGAGTACTTAGGTCATCCTCGTTTCCATTTTTCTCAAGGGGATATCACGATTTCTAGAGAGTGGATCGAACTTCATGTGAAGAAATGCGATGTCATCCTCCCCCTAGTGGCTATTGCAACGCCCGCGACTTATGTAAAAAATCCTCTTCGCGTCTTTGAGTTAGACTTCGAGGAAAACCTGAAAGTCATTCGGCACTGTGTCAAATACAAAAAAAGAATTGTTTTTCCATCGACGAGCGAAGTTTATGGCATGTGTCCTGACGATGAGTTTGATGAGGATAAGAGCCCCTTGGTCACTGGGCCTATCGCAATGGATCGTTGGATTTACAGCACGTCTAAGCAACTTTTAGATCGAATCATATGGGCTTACGGGTGGCAGCAGAATCTTAGATTTACTCTTTTTAGACCCTTTAATTTTATGGGGCCAAAACTCGATAGTCTCCATGCTGCGAAAGAAGGAAGTTCTAGGCTCGTCACTCAGTTCATTTGGAACCTAATTAACGGTGAACCTCTTAAATTAGTGGATGGAGGATCTCAACGTCGATGCTTCATTGATGTGGATGATGCCATGAATGGCTTAATGATGATTCTTGAAAATAAGGATCATAAAGCGGACGGACAAATATTCAATATCGGTAATCCTCAAAATGACTATAGCGTTAAAGAGATTGCGGAAAAACTGAGAAGTATTTGGGCAGATCATCCGAAGCGAAAAGAACTTAATGTACCACTTAGCCAAATTGAAATTTCAAGCAGCGGCGATTTTTACGGGAAAGGTTATCAGGACGTGCTCACTCGAACACCTAGTATTAATAAAATTCAACAAACCTTTGGGTTCAAGCCCACCATTGGAATTGACGAAAGCCTGAAAAAGAGCCTCGAACATTTCCTCTTGGAGTATGCCACGATGGGACGTGACGTTGATAACTAAGAAACTAAAGTCAAGTTCATCCCGCTTCCTAGACATTCTTCTATGGGTATGCACTTCGATCTTAGCTCTGAGTCTAAGACCTCTATGGGAACCCGACGAAGCTAGATATGCCGAAATAGCAAGGGAAATGGTGGCGACGGGCGATTGGCTTACGCCTCACCTCAATGGCGTCCTTTATTTTGAAAAGCCACCTCTTCAATACTGGATTTCAGCGCTATCGATTCAATGTTTTGGTGCTAATGATTGGGCTCCTAGAGCCCCTCTCGTTATTGCGGTTGGTCTTTGTATTTGGGCAAGTCGCAAAATTACCCGATTGATCAATCCTTCTTCGATCGGTTGGCCATCCCTTGCGCTCTTAAGTTCTCTGATGGGTTTCACGATGAGCCAGATCCTTACTTTAGACGCTCTTTTCACCTCGTTCCTAATGATGTCACTTGCATTCTTCCTTCAATCCGAAGTTGCAGGCGAAGCGAGACCCCGACTCTCCATAATGGCTGTTTGGACTTTCTTGGGTTTAGCTTTCTTAACGAAAGGCCCAGTGGCCCTGGTCTTGTTCGTAGGATCACTCTTTATCTATGGCTTGATTTACCAAGGAGGCTTCAGTTCTTTTCAATTACTTAGAAGAGTAGTTCGATGGGAAGGAATCTTACTTTTCACCGCCATAGTTCTCCCTTGGTTTTGGAGGGTTAATCAAGTCCACCCGGGTCATTCCTATTTCTTTTTTATTTATGAGAACTTTATTCGATACACCACCAATGAGCACGCACGGCAAGGTAGTGATATTTGGATCATCGATAAATCCTATTTTATTCTTTTTCTTTTAGCTGGCCTAATTCCTTGGACACGTTTTACTCTTGTGGGTTTATGGGAAATGAAGCCTATTCTAATGTCAAGAAAACCCTTAGCGGCTAATAGCCCTGATCACTTGAGGCGTCTTCTTTTTATATTTTCGATCTGGGTTCTCGCTTTCTTCTCCCTCAGCGGCTCCAAGCTTCCACCCTACATTTATCCAGTGCTATTGCCCCTTTTGCTGCTAGTCACTACTCATGAATCTTCCGAGTCTGCCCCGCTTAAACAAACTTTTATAGGCTTTGAACTTATACTCCTTGGTGCTTTACTGTTGGGCTACCTCTGCTTAAAACTTTCTGACGCCCCATCTTTTTATTTAGCTTTTGCGCTTCTTTCAATCTTTATAGTGGCGGGCGTATTTCTTCGAATTACCTATAGACCGTCAACAAAGATATTAGCTACTGTATTGTTTTTACCTATGGTTGGGCTCTTACTCACTTTCCACATACTTTCGGATTATATTGCACCTCAATCGGTAAAAAAATGGGTTATTCAATCTCCAGCCAATACAGAATGGGTATCCTTCGGAACCTATTTTCAAGGGATTACTTATTATTCAAAAAAGCCTTGCCGAGTTGTCGCAGGAACTGGTGAACTTCGTTTCGGCAAGGAGCGACTGTCTTCGGAGGAGGCAGCTCTTCGTTTTTATGAAAAACCAACTCAGATAGAACAGGCGTTAGCGGATACGCAGCGGCTATTTCCAGAAGCCCCTATAAGAATGATTGCAAAAGTTAAAATATGGAAGCTTATCCCTCAAGGGATACAAGATCAATGGATTATTTTGGATCAAAATCAAGATTTAAACTTATTACTTGCCCCTCGTAACGCATCACAACCTCCTCCTAACACTCGGTAAATCCTATGGAGACTCAAATTAAAAATCATTCGTTCGATTCCAACCGATTTAAGTACCTGAATACTCTTATTCATGTCTATGTGGTTATTTTAATGGTTTCAAATTTAGTGGGCCAAAAGATTACCAATTTTGGCTCCTTCAACATCATGGACTCCACTTTTGAGATTCAATTTAGTGGAGCCCAACTTCTTTTTCCCATCACCTATATCTTCGGTGACATATTTACCGAAGTCTATGGCTACGGTGCATCTCGAAGAGCAATCTGGATTGCTTTCTTCGCCTCGGCGCTGATGGCAGCAATGTGCGCCTTTATGGTTTGGTTACCCTATGATCCTGCCTGGAAGAATCAAATGGCTTTCGAGGCAGTGCTAGGTCAAGTCCCTCGCATGGTGATCTTCAGTCTGGTTGCTTTTTGGGCCGGTGAGTTTGTTAATTCTTATGTCCTCGCCAAAATGAAGATTATGACCAAGGGTCAGAAATTATGGACCCGTACGATTGGTAGCACCATCGCTGGACAACTCGTTGACTCGCTGATCATTAATTTTGGATTTCATACGGGACAGATCCCTGTGGGCATTATTCTAAATTTAGTCGTGTCGGGGTATTTTGCTAAAGTGATTTATGAAGTTCTGATGACACCCATTACTTATGCCACCGTTAAATATCTTAAACAGGTTGAAGCTGTGGATGTCTTTGACTATGAAACTGATTTTAATCCTTTCCCTCTAGGAAAAAATAATGAACGATCCTAAAACTATCCCGGGCGAAAAGTTTGGGCACTGGTTGCGGACCTATCGTTGGCCTATCTTTCTCTCATTGCTATACCTTAGCCTTATTCCCCTCCGGGGTTTCTGGTCACCCGACGAGCCTGATTTTGCACAAGCTGTTCGCGAGATGATTGACCGGAACGAATGGGTATTTCCTTATTTCAATGGCCTTATTTATACCGAAAAACCCATTCTCTTTTATTGGCTAATGAAAATATCTAATGGATTAGGAATAGCCCTAGGCGGAACGCCAGAATCCATAAATAATCTCATCCCTTGGGCGTTGCGTCTGCCATCGGTTCTAAGTAGCATCTTTTTCTTCTTCTTTCTTAAGAGCTGGGCACAGCGTTTTCTCAGCGAATCACTCTCTCATCATTCAGTTATGATTTTAGGCGTGTTTCCACTATGGTTCTGGCAAGGTCAGTTTATTCAGATCGATATGCTTTTTGCTGTGTTGCTTGCTTCTTGTTGGATGTATTGGATCGGTGGTTATCTTCTTGAAAATGGTTTAGCCCCTTATCGTGAGGATAACGAGGCTCCTCGCCTATATCGACGCGCCACGGTCTGCTTGGGGCTTGCGACATTAACGAAAGGGCCATTAGCCCTCGTGCTGACAATCGCCATACTTTTGGCCTTCTTGTGGACACAGCGAAAGAGATATCAACTGAAAGAATTTCACTTTTTTAGCCTACTGGCCTTGTTCGTACTAATTGTTCTACCTTGGTACGCGATAGCTATCTACCGGGCTGGGTGGTCTTACGGCTACTATCTAATCATTTATCAAAATATAGAACGGGCTCTTCGGGCTTGGGATCATATTCAACCGTGGTGGAAGTATTTTGAGTATGCTTTGGGGGATATTTTTCCTTGGTCTCTCCTATTGGTACCTAGTCTGATGAGTATTTATAAAAACAGAGAAAATCGAAGTCCACTCATGATCTTCATTTCACTGTGTATTATCATTCCCTTTGTTTTACTTTCGTTTTCGGAGAGCAAGCAAGGGAAATACCTCCTGATGAGTTTCCCCTTCGCTAGCTTGGTTATTGCAGGCTTTTTAAATGAAATCCTCATCCAAAGGAGTAGACTGATCGCCGGCTTAACGCACCTCACGCTACTGATTGCCCCCCTAGCGCTTTGGGCGGTCTTCCTCATATTGCTGCTTCGTATTGAACAATTAATTTCGATTCCCGATTTGCCTCCTATTTTTTTTGAACCGGCTGTACAAAGTTGTCTTCAGGTTCTCCTGTGCATTACCTCTCTCGGTTTAATCGCCGTAATTTATCGAATTTTTTCAAGAGATCTCATGGCAGCTAGCAAAGAGTTATGCGTGACGCTTGTCCTTCTTTTTACTTCGGCAGGACACTTGGGCTTTCCTATTTTGGAGCCCATGAAGAACTTTAAGGATTGGGGGTCAGAAACTAGGCCCATCACTAAGGATAGGGCCGTCTTTTTTTGGCGAACCGTTAGGGGCGGAGCCCTTCTTTACACTCAGCAATCCATGCCCGAGATTCATGAAACGGATCGGGCTCTCCAGATATCATCCGGCAATTTTCTTGTTGCCATGGCGAGTGACTGGGCAAGCGTCACGAGTCAACCCTCAGGTTCAGGGCTCTTATCCGCTTTTACAGCCGTAACGGAAGTACCATCAGGATCGGATCGGATCTTATTGCTGCAACGAAAATAGAAATTATTACGGGATAAGGTTAGTCTCATTTGTAGGAGTAGATTTATGAACTCACTGAGAGCGCTACCTTGGATCATCAGTTCGGTGACGCTAAATGCTCTGGCTCAAGTATTTCTTAAGCGGGGCTTAGGTCGTGTCTCTATTGATGGCCTATCTTCGTTCCTACCTCTTCTTGGCATCCCTTGGGTTTGGGCAGGCTTAATGGCCTATGGAGTAAGCCTTCTGGTATGGCTTAAGGCACTATCGCTCGTTCCTGTAAGTTTCGCTTATCCATTTTTAGCACTAGGTTTTATTTTGAATGGTCTCTTTGCTTATTTTTTCTTATCTGAATCGATCCCAATGATTCGTTGGGTAGCTCTCATTCTTATAAGTGTTGGGATTCTATTGCAAGGAATGTCTTACCAATCTTAAGTATTCACATCTCGAACTTCGATCTCTTTAAGATAAACTAATATATTCATTGTTCTAGGAGTTCGTCGTATGAAATCGCCGGTTCGAGTTGCCATCACGGGTGCAGCAGGGCAGATTGGTTACAGCCTATTGTTTCGTATCGCTTCAGGATCAATGCTAGGCCCCGACCAACCTGTGATTCTCCAATTACTCGAGATCACCCCCGCCTTAAAAGCCCTTCAGGGGGTAGTGATGGAACTTCAGGATGGGGCATTCCCATTGATTGCAGGCATCGAGGTGAGTGATAATCCCCTCGAAGCCTTTAAAGACGTTCATTACGCACTTTTGGTGGGCGCAATGCCTCGCAAAGCTGGCATGGAGCGAGGAGATCTTTTGAGTGCCAATGGAGGTATTTTTAAACCTCAGGGATTTGCGCTCAGCGAAGTGGCCGATCGAAATGTTAAAGTTCTTGTCGTCGGTAATCCTGCCAATACCAACGCCCTTATCGCATTGAAAAATGCCCCTAAACTCCACCCTAGTCAATTTCATGCCATGATGCGCTTAGATCACAACCGTGCTGTAGCCCAATTAGCCAATTACTTAAAAGTCAGGGTGTCAGATATAACGCAGATGACAGTTTGGGGTAATCACAGTTCTACTCAGTTTCCAGACCTGTTCAATTGCCTAGTAAATGGTAAACCTGCAGTTGAGCAAATTCATGACCCCTCATGGTATGAGCAGAATTTTTTACCGACTGTCGCCAAGAGAGGCGCCGCCATTATTGAAGCAAGAGGCCTATCAAGTGCCGCCTCAGCAGCCAATGCAGCCATCGACCATATGCGAGATTGGGTCTTAGGAACCTCCCATGGAAGTGTCTCTATGGCTCTTTGCTCCGATGGAAGTTATGGCATCCCCTCTGACTTAATATTTGGATTTCCTTGCGTTTCCAAAAATTCAACAGCCACAGTATTCCCAGGTTTCGAATTCAATGAATTCGCGGCCAGTCGAATTAAGATGACCACAGATGAACTGATCGAAGAGCGAGATGCGATTCTTGCCCTTGGGCTTCTTTAGGAGAGGCCCCCAATCAACAAAAAAAGCTCCGAAAGGAGCTTTTTTTGTTGTGACGCACCATAAAGTTACCTAACTGCAACCGGTGGTGCCACCGCAGGTTTGGCACTTCATGCAAGCACCGTTGCGCACTAGGGTTAAATGACCACATTCAGGACACGGATCGCCTGTGTATCCTTTTTCTTTTGCCAGTTGTGAAGGCGAAGTTTGTTGTTTGGATGCTTGCCCAGAAACAACCGAGACAAGTTGTGGCTGAACAACTGGCTTCGTGGAAGCGGCTGCCGTGGGAGGCTCCATAGTTGATTTATCGAAGGGCAACGGAGTTCCATGAACTAACTCTTTGGTCGCCGTAGAGAACGGAGCTAGATTCTCAGGTTTTTTCTGAACCTCAGAATCTAGAACTTCTTCATCAACGTGAGCTAAGTCATGCCGACCTAGATAAGTGATAGCCAATTCTCTGAAAATGAAATCGATAAGGGAGGTTGTAATTTTGATCTTTTCACTACCCATGACCATGCCATTGGGTTCGAAGCGAGTAAAAAGGAAGGCCTCACAGAATTCCTCTAATGGGACTCCATGCTGGAGACCCATACTCACTGAGATGGCAAAGCAATTTAACAGGCTCCTAAATGCCGCCCCTTCTTTATGGATATCTAAGAAGATTTCTCCCAAGGCCCCATCTTCGTATTCCCCTGTTCGGAGATAGAGTTTGGTCCCACCAATCGTAACGCCCTGCGTATAGCCACCTCGACGACTTGGCAATCTTCGTTGATAGGTTCGGACTACTTGCTGAGTGAGGGCTTGTGCCAAAATCGGTGTTTTTTCAGCATTTGTCATCTGGGGTTCTGACATCGACTCTAGGCCATCGAGTAGATCCAAATTAGTCGCCATGGCTTGACTCATTTTTGAACCGTCGCGATAAAGGGCAACCGCCTTAAGCATCAAAGACCATGACGCCTCATAAATTCGTGCTACATCTTCCACCGTAGATTCGGCAGGGAGATTGATGGTCTTACTAATGGCGCCACTCAAGAAAGGTTGGGCTGCGCCCATCATACGTAGATGGCCTTCAGGGGCAATATAGCGTTTCCCCGTTCGACCACAGCGATTAGCGCAATCAAAGATTGCAAGATGTTCGTCTCGGAGATGAGGAGCTCCTTCGACGGTCATCGTTCCCGTGAGGGCTTGAATAAAGGTATCCACACGGTCCTGGGAAAAATGCTTTTTGAGTCGATCGGTATCAACGACAAAAGAAGGATCAAAGGCGGACTTGAGTTGAAGTTCAAGATGAATAATCTCTTCTTCTGACCAGCCGTTCTCCAGCATGTTGGCTCTCGTAATACCAGGTGTTTCATTGGTGATATCGAGCCAACCCACCACATGGCGCTCGATTTCTTTAATCTCGGAAGGGGAATAGCCTAGTCGAGCTAAAGCTTCGGGGATGGCAGAATTAACCAGTTTAAAATAGCCTCCGCCGGCTAGTTTTTTAAATTTGACTAGCGCAAAGTCCGGTTCGACCCCTGTGGTATCGCAGTCCATCAAAAGACCAATTGTCCCGGTGGGGGCTAGAACGGTCACTTGTGCGTTGCGAAAGCCGTACTTCTCTCCCAAATCAAGTGCCTTATCCCAACTTTCTCGGGCAGCTTCAAGGATACGCTTGGGAACACCTTTGCCATGAAGTCCCTGAGGAGGCACGCTGAGCGACTCATATTCTTGTTCGGGGGCATTGTAAGCTGCTCGACGATGATTGCGGATCACCCGAAGCATATTTTCTGAATTTTTAGAGTATTTAGGGAACGGCCCTAGTTCTGAAGCCATCGCAGCTGATGTAGCGTAAGCATCACCCGTCAAAATGGCCGTCAAAGACGCACACCACTGCGTACCTTCAGGAGAATCGTAAGGGATCCCCATACGCATTAACATAGCCCCTAGATTTGCGTAGCCAAGTCCTAGCGTCCGGAAGTCATAGGACAGTTGCGCTATGGAGTCGCTTGGAAATTGAGCCATCAAAACAGAAATCTCGAGAACAATGGTCCAAAGTTTAACGCCGTGGCGATAGCCCTCTAGATCGAAGCCCCCATCTGCAGTTAAGAAGGTACAAAGATTTAGGGATGCCAGATTACATGCCGTATCATCCAAAAACATATATTCAGAACAGGGGTTGCTGGCATTGATGCGCCCATCTTGAGGGCAGGTATGCCAATCGTTGATGGTGGTATCAAATTGAATTCCCGGATCTGCGCAGGCCCAGGCTGCCCGATTAACTTTTTTCCATAAATCCTTAGCTCTAAGCCTCTTATGAACTTTTCCATCGACTCTTCGCTTGAGATCCCAATCCCCGTCGACTTCAAGGGCCCTCATAAAGGAATCTGGAATGCGAATCGAATTATTCGAGTTCATTCCAGTGACACTCATGTAACCCTCGCCATCCCAACTTGTGTCGTATTGATTAATGTTTCGATCAAAGTCTTTTAAATCGAGGCGCCCCATGCATTGAGATAGAAAAGCAGCCGGCACCCCTTCTTTTTTTGCGGTTGCCAAAGCTTTTCGAAGGGCCTCATTGGTTTTGGGGTTGGAATCTTGCGTAGTCGAAGTTTCTACTGCGGAGCACAGTTGATCCCATGCCTTTTTGCATAAATGGCTTCCGGCAGCCAACATCGCTACCTTTTGTTCCTCCAGCACTTTCCAATCAATAAAGGTTTCAATATCGGGATGGTCTAAATCTAGACAGACCATCTTAGCGGCTCTACGGGTGGTCCCCCCGCTTTTAATAGCTCCTGCCGCCCGGTCCCCCACGGCTAGAAAACTCATGAGGCCCGAAGATTTTCCACCACCACTGAGAGGCTCCTCGGATCCACGAACTTTAGAAAAATTTGAACCTGTGCCTGAACCATATTTGAAGATGCGGGCTTCTCGTGTCCAGAGATCCATGATGCCACCCGGATTAACGAGATCATCTGAAACACTTTGAATGAAGCATGCGTGAGGTTGAGGTCGTTCGTAAGCGTTGACAGATTTTTTTAATTTTCCTGTTTTAGAATCCACATAGGAATGGCCCTGTGCGGGACCCTCAATACCGTAAGCAAAATGGAGTCCTGTATTGAACCATTGAGGCGAGTTAGGAGCACACATTTGCTTGGCCAACATGTATACCAATTCATCATAAAAAGCCTGTCCATCTTGGGCAGAATCGAAATACCCATGGGTTTCACCCCAGTGCCTCCAACATCCTGCAAGTCGATGAAAAACCTGTCTCGAATCGGTCTCTCCTCCATTTTGTGCATCGATACCTTTTCGTCGAAAATACTTCTGAGCAAGAATATCCACAGCAACCTGAGACCAAAAATCAGGAACTAAAACATCTTTAGCTTCAAATACGATGGTTCCGTCAAGTTTGGATATACGACTTACACGCGGAACAAAATTAATCCCTTTGAGAGCGTCTTGACCTTCGATCGTAAAGTGTCTTGTGATTTTCATGAAACAAGTTCCTCGTGCTGTAAAAGTTGGTAATGGTTTTGAAATCAGGCTTTTTTGTAAGAAACAGACTGATGTCCCAGGGTATACCGGGGATCCGTACCGCAAGGGGTGGGGTCGGCTTAGTAGAATCACCCCTATGCCTTGTGCCGTCAAGGGGGTATCTTGAAGTTTTATTTGAACCTCTAACCCCTATTTATTGAATCTCAGACCTGCAGTTAAAAAGGTGCAATTATAGGGTCTAAACACTCGTTATATCGTGACCTTGGTGTCTTTCAGGTTTTTATATGGGTACCCCTTTGGGCGATCGCAAACCTCGTATAACGGGCATAATGCGCAAATAGTCAAATTTAGTTTTGTGGGGCAGTTGCCATCAATTCCCATATGGGCCAGGGGGTAGTCAAATCGAAGGGGATCCATCGGATCCACGGTTCTTAAGGCCTCGGTGATTCGGATGGCTAATTTATTGTTAACCCCCTTCTGATTATGAATACCTAAATACCGGGTGATCCTTCCTATGTGGACATCAACGGGGATAATCAGATCGGACGGAGGGTAGCGGCTCCAGATTCCGAGATCAGGCCACCCCGAGCGTACAAACCATCGGATCATCATCCTCCAACGTTTAGCCGTCGAACCCTCATTGGGATTTGGCAAATTAAAACGGAGGCCATAGCTCATGGGTAAATCTTTTTTTAAATTTTCGATTAGTAAACCTAATTGATTATCTGCAGTTGATTTCTTTGTTGGCACAAGCCTCTGTTCTAGCCCTCCAGACTGTTGAATCTCAACCCAACCTCGAATCCAATGAGCTATATCGCTTGGTTTATGAAATCTCCATTTCCAATCATGAATAGCAGATTGATATTCCCGAGTCCAATAGTCGTGAGAGACCCCTAGTGCCTTATCTGAAGGACGATCTCCAAGGGGTTTCGTCGCTTTCTCGATCGCCTTTTGAATTCCCTCCACCCGTCCATAAGAGAGATGGGCCGCGATCCATCCGATTAATTCTTGATCCTTGGGATTTTTAAATTGTCGAACAAAGCGAATTGGATCCCGCGAAAGATCTTTTATATTTAAAACCTTATTTTCCAAAAATAAAAGAGAGGTTTGAAAATTCTTCATGTAATGAACTTAGTCATTTTTTTATTTTTCATTCTTACCAAGCGACCCTCAACCCCACCCAAGAAAAACTGCCGTACGATAAGTTAGGAAAGAAGCCAGATAAGATAAAGCGAATAAATAGGTTCCCGTGATCAAAGGTATTTTCCATCCACCGGTTTCACGTTTAATGGCGACAAGTGTTGACATGCATTGGGGAGCAAATACGTACCAAGCCAGTAGGGATAAGCCTGTCGCAAGACTCCATTGATTGAACAGGATGGGGGTAAGTAAGGCAGCGGTATTATCCCCAGACAGCGCATAAACCGTGCCAAGGGCGCTCACAGCGACTTCCCGGGCAGCAAGTCCAGGGACTAGTGCAATACTGATTTGCCAGTTAAATCCAATCGGTTCAAAAATATGTTGCAACCCTCGGCCCAGCCAACCAGCGTAACTGTACTCAATAGCCGTCTTGGTAGCCCCATCGGGTGCGATTGGGTAACTCGCAAGAAACCACAAGAGTAGGGTTAACAACAGAATAATACCTCCCACGCGTTTGATGAAGATTTTTACCCTCTGCCAAAGGCCAAGGCTAATACTCAGAACGGTGGGTCGATGATAGGTGGGTAATTCCATCATCAAGGGTCTGGTCTGTCGACCTGATGGTGTGAGGAGTTTTAGTGCTAAAGCGACCAACATGGCGCCCAAAATACCAGCGAGATAGAGTCCGAAAAGAACGAGACCCTGAAGTTCAAATCCCCCGACCGCTCGTTGTGGAATAAAAGCTCCAATTAATAAAGCATAGACAGGCAAACGGGCCGAACACGTCATGAGAGGGATGATCAGAATTGTAATTAAGCGGTCCCGTTCGTTTGCGATGGTTCGAGTAGACATGATTCCCGGAATGGCGCACGCAAAACTCGAGAGCAGGGGGATGAATGAACGACCCGAGAGACCCACTGACCCCATCAGGCGATCCATCAAAAATGCTGCACGAGGTAGGTAGCCCGATTCCTCCATTAAAAGAATAAAAAAGAATAGGATCAAAATTTGAGGCAAAAAGATAATTACCCCTCCAAGACCAGCAAGGAGCCCATCAGTAAGAAGGCTACGCCACCAGGTGTCAGGGAAACTAGATCTTAAGATTTCGGCCAACCAAGTGGTTGAGGATTCGATCAGGTCCATGGGTAAAGCAGCCCAACTGAATACGGCTTGAAAGATAAAAAAGAGTACTCCAGCCAAGATGCAGGGTCCAAGATATGGATGTAAGAGAACACCATCTAAGCGATCACTGAATTGGTCCGGAATTAAATGGTCTAGGTTTAACCGGCGCAAAATCTTCTTCACGGCCAGGTGATCAACCTCGACTTCTTTTATTGGCTCTAGGGGTTCAGGCGAATTAGAGGGGCGAGAGATTGATGTTTTTTTCCACGATTCTGTTGCCAAACATGCTCTCAAATCCTCATCACCCTTGGTCTTCACAGCCACAGTTTTAACGACGGGTAAACCTAGTTCATTCGATAGGTCATCAGCGTCAATAGTCAGGCCTCGCTGAGCGGCTAAATCGGACATATTGAGGGCTACGATACATGGGATACCGATCCGCTTGACGGTGAGGGCTAAGCGAAGACTGCGCCTAAGGTTTGTGGCATCCAGCACGCAGACCAAAAGATCTGGCTTCTTTTCACCCCAGGCACGGCCTTGAAGTACGTCACAGGTAATCCGTTCATCTTGCGATCTTGGAATTAAGCTGTAGATACCCGGTAAATCTAAAACTCGAAGATTATGGGTCTCATGAATGCGAATCAGCCCTTCTTTTCTTTCTACGGTAACACCGGCGTAGTTGGCAACTTTTTGCTGACCTCCGGTTAAAAGATTAAATAGAGCGGTCTTCCCGGAATTCGGATTTCCTACTAAAGCTACTAGGACAGTATTGGCAGGGGCGGTTGGACTATTAGACACTAGGGGTATCCGCTTCAATCTCAATACAGCGAGCTTCTGCGCGACGTAACGCAAAAGTCGAGAGACCAATTCGAACAACCATGGGATCTCCCCCGGGAAAGGCTCGGGCTAAAACTGCCACCGGTTCCCCTCGTAAAAAACCTATTTCCTCCAAATGCCTAGCCCGATCCTCGTCGCTAGGATCTGGGTTGACTGACTTAACCCGCCACTTTGTAGATAGAGGAGCTAATTCAAGATTCATGCGGCCTTTCAGGGGGAAGAACTTTAAGTATAAATGAGATTCAGTCTCAATACCAATAGCCCGTCCAGCCAATCAGCAATTATCTCGGCGTAAAGTATGGATAATCACGAGTCTCATAGCTCGGGGTAACTTTTATTTTGATTTATTGATCGGGATCGATAAGGAGCCTTTTCCGAAGAAAACTGGAGTAAAAACACCGTCAAATTTTGAGGCCATCTGTTGGTGACATTCATTACAGCTTGAAGAGGTCGAGCTTGAGGTCCTCCAAATTAATTTCCCCTCTTTATTGAAAGTGGCCCATTCCCAGCCATTTTTTTTGAACTGCGTACTATAACTAATGACCTCGCCTTTTTCACTCGTGGTTCGCTTGATAAATTCGCTACCTTCAGGCCAAGGAGCAAAGTTATTCTCTTGAAGTGCAGAGAACGCAATGGGGTTCATGAAGGTTTCTTGATAAGTTCCCTTATGAGGGCCTGCAAAGCTAAGGGATGGGGGCAGGGCAAGTTTCCAATTTGGTTCTTTAAGATCCGCTGAACTTATAGATTGGGTGGCTTTATGATCAGTTTGCGATCGTGAGCGACAAGAGATCCCATTCAGTGAGCTCAAGACTAGGACAATCAGCCACAATGATAGGGAAAGGCGACGCATGTTCATATTTTTCTCCCCCCACTCTGCAAGATTAATCCTACTCAAATGAACTCTTTGATGGTACTTTTGATTTTTCGTCTACTTTCGGAGTCCTCCCTTAAATGACCATCAATCAGTTGTCCAGTTTGGCTAAGTTACTCGAGGACGCATCCAAGCCAAATTCTCAATCTCGTGAAATTAAGCAATCGCCAAAATCAACAAAAACCCCCGCCAAAACAGTCAAAAAATCTCAAATCGTTTTAGACGAGGAAAAACAAGCGTCTTTGAAGGCCCAAAAGAAGACCCATAAATATCTTAAGCGCGTAGCATCTACGACCAGTACTCCGACCCCTGTAAAATCTTTAACTCCCCCGGTCCCAAGTGCTCCGTTGGCGAAGATTGCCAAAATGGTTCCTTCGGCCGTGGGTACTTCGTTGATCCAAGCTCTTTCTAAGGGCGTTGTTAAAAGCGACATCCCTAATGAAGAAGAAACGAAAGAACCATGGCAATCAAAATTCCAAGGTAAGCAATATTAAGATTAATTCTTAATTCACTGTACTAACTGCATCTTGGAAATACTTTCGCCCTAGCCAAGTAGTTGAACAAATCCTAAAAAGCCCTTGGGTCGCAAGTTGTTCGAGGGTTTCGAGACCAAAATCAGCGATAAGGGAGGTCGCTTTCAATTCTTTCTTCGCAATGAGATGAGGAATATCGCTCTTTGAGCTGACCCGGAGGTCCTTGTGGTCATTAGTCCAGAGAATAGATTCCGTAGGATTGACCACTTTAAGGGAAAGACTCGTCACAATCATTCCAAACTTCCGCATTAAACCATCAATTGCGCAGCCACTGGCTTCGTGAGCCATGGATTCTTCGGCAATCAAGATAACTTGGTTGAAAAGAATTGAATATGCCGGCGCATAATGTTGACCTTTATGTGCCCAATGAGATAAGAGGTTCTCAAGGGATTGTTCTAGGGACTTAGCCTGAGTCTCTGTCAACGGTAGGCTCAGGGCAACCACCCAGAGCTTAGATGAAGCAGGTAAGGATTCAAAGTCTCGAAGTTGCATGATTTATAGTAACCCTACCATCGAAATTAAAGAATGACCCTAGGAGGCCAAGGTCGTCAATTCCCACTTATGAGATTCTTGGAGAATGCGTCTGCAGAGTTCGGTGTGGAGTTGATGTCCTGCCCCTTGAGCGATAATCTTCCCCTCAAGGGGACAACCTAGGAGAGCTAGGTCGCCAACCAGATCTAAAATTTTATGACGAACGGGTTCATCTTTGTAGCGGAGGACACCGTTTAAGGGACCATGGTCGGTATAGACAATTGCGTTATCCAAGCTTCCACCTTTGGCTAAGCCAAGTTCTCGCATAGATTTGATTTCACTCTCGAGGCAGAAAGTTCGTGCTGAGCCAATTTCGGATAGGTAGGATCGGGGATCGAGAAGTAAACGGTGGTGTTGGGTACCAATAACGGAGTGATCAAATTGAATGGTGTAGTCAATAATCAAACCCGATGAAGGTTCGACAGAAATGGACTTATTTCCTTGAACAATATTGATTTTTTCTTTGATTTTAAGGGTTTTCTGAGGTAGTTCCAGACTAGATATGCCAGCCTCCAAGATGCGATTAACCCACTCCTTAGAGCTTCCATCTAAAATGGGGAGTTCTTGCGTGGTTGCAGGTGACTCTAAAACTAGATCGAGATTAAAAACCGACAATCCTACAAGAGCGGATAGTAAATGTTCAACCGTCTGAATTTCAACCCCGTTTTTTGAGAGGGTTGTGGCGTAAGCAGTAGACCTCAAGAAGGTGACATCGACGGGAATAATGGTTGAACTTGCCGAATGAATAAAACGGAGTCCAGTATCACTAACCACGGGCTTTAAGAGAATGGAGGAAGGAGTATTTGAATGAACGCCTCTCCCCTCGACACGGATCGGTCGACTTAGGGTGCGACTCATAGACAAAGAGGTGAGACTCATAGGTAAATCATAGGGGGTTTACAGATTGAAATCACTCAGTCAAATCGAGACAAGGGCTAAAGATACAGAGATCGAGTTTTCCACACCACAGAGTGTAGGACCCTTACCTCATTTTTATTAAAGGTCAGCAGGATTGGTGATCTTTCGATTGGAGATTGGCGAACTTACAATACGGACAGGTATGCCGGCCTTTTCAGCTGCTAGAGAATCATCAGTGATCTCTGCATGATGCATCTTTGCAAACTCGAAAGCTTGAACCCAGATTGATCGTCTTGCGATTTGGGGCGTTTGTGCACGGTACAAAACCGTACGATCTTCAGTTCTAGATACCAAGAGCTCTGAATCGACTCGTTTTACAGTATCAAAGATTGGCTCAGCTAGAATCACGACTTCTTCAGGTTGAATAACCTCAAGTGCTTTTTTAATCTCCCTCGCCGGAGGAAAAGGGCGCACGCCATCGTGGATAAGCACTGTGGGATTATCATCAGAAGGGATTCGATCTAGACAATTGGATACTGACTGAAAGCGTGTTGTACCGCCCTCAACGACTTCAAAGGTAATGGGCGGAGCCCACGACTTAACCAAGGGGATATAGTCGCGGGGAACCGCAACAATAATGGCCTCTAGCGGCGGCATTTCTGAATCCAGAAAAGCAAGAATCGTTGATTGAAGGATGGGTCTACCTCTCCAATTAATAAATTGCTTGGGAATGGGACTTCCCATGCGGACACCTTGTCCCCCCGCTGGAATAATCAAGTAATTCTTTTTGTTCACGAAGCATACCCCAAGGTTTAAGTATGAGAGAAAAACCTACTGAATCAACTATCGCTTCCTTGTGACATAGGGAATGACACCTTTGGCCCGTAGCACTCTTTTGAGATTCCCGGCTAAATACTCAGCGGATTCACGATCCTTATATAAACCTATTCTTAAGCGATAAACTACACGTCCATTGCGATCTGTAAATTCCTCAAGATATGAACCCTCATAAAACTTATCGACTATCTGCCTAAGTGGCTCAAGATCTTTTTTATTTTCTGCGGCCATCAATTGAATTGTGAAAGGATTGTTTACATCTAGAGTAGTCATTGGCTGTGGTTGCCCCTTAAGATCACTAGAGACAATCCGTACTCTTGAGGTTCCCTTGATCCTTATATCTAAAAGGGTTGCCGCCCGAAGAGACAGATCTATAATTCGGCCATCGACGTAGGGTCCTCGATCGTTTACCCGCACAATAACCGACCGATCATTTTCTAGGTTGGTCACTTTCAATATAGTGCCAAGAGGAAGGACTTTGTGTGCGCAGGTCATTTGATCAGGGTCATAAGTTTCCCCATTGGCAGTGAGGAGTCCAGCGAAACCATCTCCATCGCCGCCGTACCAGCTAGCAATTCCCTCTTCGGTGTAAACGGACATCTTTAGCAGGCCGATTTCTTTATTTTGATATGTGGCGTTAGACCTAAAGAGACTCGAACAGCCTGTTGAGATCATAATTGCAATAAAAATGAATAATCGCCAACTAAGTTGTTTCACTGAAGATCCTTAAACTTACGTACGCCCCATCCATTTGAATAAGGGCGTCGATGAAGTTCTAGTGAGTTCAGAACCTCGAGGGCTTCTGAATACGAGGCAAAATCTCCTAGGCTCACTCTGAATTTAGAAGATCCTGGGGGACTGGGGTCAAAATAAAGTGAAAATCTTTCTCCAAAATCACTTTTGATTTGAGTTAGACTCTCTTCATTGGCTTGGATATTGATAACAATGGTCCAGTGATTCTTTTCCCTAAGGGGAACGCTTCCCTCAAGCAATTGATATGGGGCAGGTTGAATAGGTTTCTTTTTTGTGACCCAAGCCGAGAGTACACCAATGATAATGAGAAGCCCTAAGGTGAGTGAGATAGATAACGAAAAAGACCGAATGGATCTTCTCCCGTGACCCGAAGTTTGAAGAGGAGACCCTGTTGTTTCTTTGAATTGTGAGTGAGTTTCATCTTCTAGGACTTCAATGTGACCGGTGTTCTTCAAATAATCAAGGAGACCCCAAAGTACGTCCGCTTGGTTAACCTCAGAAGCTAAGACTGAATAGGGGATCCATTCATGGGAGTTCAGGATTACCTTCAGTCGTTCTATTGGGCCGACGAGAAGGTGTTTAAATTGGTGATTGATGACCCGGATCCTGATCTTGGGTGATCCGGCCCCTATGGTGGAGCGGCGCAATATAGAAGAAGTTAAGACAATTCGGTCAAGTTGGATATCGATACCCCAGTTTTCAGAAGCGTGATTAACCGCTTCAAATTTCCAAGTAATGGACTCATCCTGAATCCAATCAATAAGAAGTTGCTCAACCCATTGTTTCTGGAGTTCTAAAAGTTTTGACTTAGTCAAAAAACCTAGATTTCTTAAGGTTTGATTAAACGAATCCCTGGGAGATACTTTGCTTAATGCATAAGTTAATTGGTTAGGGGGAAGAGCATTAACTTTTGCTAGGAACGTTTCGAAGAGCTCATTTTCACTAGATCCCTTGAGAGAAATGATCTGACCCTGTTCAATAAATATCAGGCGCGATGGAGAAGGAGAAGAGAACCAAATCCCATGTCGATATTTCGGATCTTTATGAATCAGGGGCTCAAAAAATCTCATTCTTTATTTAATTATCCATTTCTCAATTTTTAATTTACCCACTCGAACAAGATAGTGGTCACCAACGTGCAGTTTAACTTTAATCCTGGGGTCAGAAATCTTCGTCTCATTGAGGCTGACAGCCCCCTGTTCTATCAGTCTTTCTGCAGATTTCTTGGAGTCCACTAGTCCTCGGTCTAGCAATAAGCGAACCAAGGGTTTCTCTTCAAGAGAGGGAGGCAGGGGATATTCAGGAACCTCATCGGTTAATTTGTTTGAAAAGCGCTTGATCCATCGTTCCTGTGCTGCATCAGCTTCTGCTTGAGGATGAAAGAAAGTAACAATGGTGCGAGCTAAATCTTTCTTCACATCCATGGGATGAGTCTTTTTTAAGGCCTCTATCTCTCCAATGGATTTAGCCGTTAGAAGAGGCAACCATGCCCACATGGTCGAGTCACTGATGCTCATGGTTTTGGCAAACTGTGAATCTGCATCTTCAGAGAAACCAATAGCGTTTCCTAATGATTTCGACATCTTTTCAATTCCATCAAGCCCCACGAGAAGCGGCAGGGTAAGAACAACCTGAGGGGATTGACCTAGAGCCTCTTGAAGGTCTCTTCCTCGCATCAGATTAAAAAGTTGATCGGTTCCTCCGATTTCAACATCCGATTGGAGAATAACCGAATCGTAAGCCTGAACAATGGGGTACAGAATTTCGTGAAGAGACAGGGGAGACCCTTGCTCGAGTCGACTCTGGAAATCCTTACGCTCAAGAAGTTGAGCTACCGTGAAACGTGAAGCTAATTTGATCCAATCTGAACTTGAAAGTGACTTCATCCATTCTTGGTTGAATCGAATCTTTGTTTTCGCTGGATTGAGAATTTTAAAGACTTGGGCCTTATAGGTTTCTGCGTTGGCAGTAATTTGCTCAGTTGAAAGAGGAGGGCGTGTCGTGCTCTTGCCGGTTGGATCACCGATAGACGCCGTGAAGTCTCCGACAAGAAATGTTACTTCATGACCTAGATCCTGGAATGTCTTTAGCTTTTGTAGTTGCACTAAATGACCTAAGTGGAGATCGGGGGATGTAGGATCAAAGCCGGCTTTGATTTTAAGGGGCTTACGATTTTCTAATTTCACTTTAAGTTCACGTTCGGTATTACAGGTCACAACCCCATTTAATAAAAGACTGATTTGGTCAGAAGTATTCATGCCCCTATCTTACCTTTAGGTGGTTCGACTAACCCAGACAATTTAAAGAATGTTACTGGCGATTTCCGCTAGTTCACTTCTCTCACCTTTAACGAGAGTGACGTGACCGGCAATAGATAGATCTCGAAATCGTTCGGCCAAATACGTTAGGCCATTACTTGAGGCATCCACATATGGATTATCAATCTGATTGGGGTCCCCCGTGAAAATTACTTTTGTTCCATCTCCCGCCCTCGTGAGAATCGTTTTTACTTCATGGGGGGTAAGGTTTTGAGACTCATCAACAATCATGTATTGGTTTGGTATACTGCGGCCTCGAATATAAGTCAGAGGTTCAATATTCATATACCCCGACTCTTCAAGCTGAGAAGCCGTCATGGTGGTTCGACGTCTCTGATCGACGTTTGCAGCAGATATGAATTCGAGATTATCGTAGATCGGCTGCATAAATGGTTTCACCTTATCCCCAATGTCCCCTGGCAAGAATCCGATGTCGCGACCCATAGGAACAATGGGTCTCGAAACGAGTAATTTATTATATTTCTCGTCATCGACAACCTGCTGAAGTCCTGCGGCAATTGCTAGTAGAGTTTTGCCGGTTCCTGCTTTTCCAATGAGGGTGATAACTTGAATGGTCGGATCAAGTAGTAATTCCATGGCAAATTGCTGCTCACGGTTTCGAGGCTTAATTCCCCAGGGGGGTGTTTCTAATCTCTTAAGGGGTTTTAGCAGACCCTCAGACCCGGTTACCCGAGCTAGAGCCATATGATTAGGATTGGCTTCATTAACTAGAGTGACAAACTCATTGGGGTAAAGGGGAGTGGGCAAATGGAGAGTTAATCCTCGCTCATAAAGTTCATCAATTTGCTGACTTGTTACTGAATGAATCGAAGAACCGGTGAAGAAATCATCGATCTCCACCCGATCGGTGGTGTAATCCTCGGCGGCCATACCCAAAGCGTCAGCTTTAATTCTTAAATTAGTATCTTTGGAAACAAGAATAGTTTTTTCTTTACGAGTCCTGAGTAAATGAAGAGCGCATGCAAGGATTTGATTATCTGCTTTATGTTTATCGGTACTCAAAATTCCAATTTCTAAATCATGAATCTCAATGTCAACTTTAAGAGATCCTCCGCTATCAAGCGTTACTCCTTGATTTAGTGACCCCCTTTGTCGCATTTGATCGAGAAGCCTTGAAACGGTCCGTGCATTTCTACCTATCTCAGATTGATCCTTTTTAAAATTATCTACTTCCTCGATAACAACAATTGGAAGGACCACCTCATGCTCTTGAAAATTCATGATGGAACTGGGGTCATGGAGTAGCACATTGGTATCTAGGACGAAAACTTTCTTACTGCTTGGTACCAACGGGACACTCCTGACTCAACCCTTGAATTCTAGCGAATTTTGAGTTTATTTTTATGACTTTTGTCGGACCTTTGCTAGATTGGGGTAACTTTCAAAAAAATTATCATAGCATTCAACCCCTAAGATCCTCATTCAGCGGAGACTTCAATGATGAAACTGAAACTAAACCTGCTTCTGTTGGCTGCGACCTCAATGCTCTTAGGTCAATCTCTTCCTCCTTACCCAAAGGCTACGAGGTCATCTTTTGTCGAAACGTATTTTGATAAAACAGTACCCGATCCCTACCGTTGGATGGAAGACACGCAGTCCGCTGAGTTAAAAACCTGGATTGAGGAACAGAATAAGCTTTCGAACCTTTATTTCTCCTCAATACCTCAACGCGCAGCGATTAAAAATCGTCTATTAGCTCTTTCTAATTATGAAAAATATTCTTTACCTAGCCGTATTCGCAATAAATATTTTTATTCCTATAATTCAGGCCTTCAGCCCCACGCTGTTTGGTATGTAGCTAAGTCAATAAAAGATCAGGGTACCGTCCTCTTGGATCCTAATACATTTAGTAGTGACGGTACTATTTCGCTGGGTGGGATGAGCATCTCTAAAAATGCTCAGTACTTGGCCTACGCTACTTCAGACGGGGGTTCAGATTGGCGCACCTGGTATGTTCGGGATATTGAAACCAAAAAAGACCTCGCGGATAAAATTGAATGGTCCAAATTTAGTGGGGCTACATGGTCACCTCGGAACGACGGCTTCTTTTATGGTCGGTATGAGAAACCGTCAGCTGATCTTGCTCTTAAAGCTGTGAATCAGAATCAAAAAATATATTTCCACCGGTTAAATACACCTCAGTCAGAAGATTTATTAATCTACGAGAGACCCGATCATCCCGAATGGGGTTTTTCAACAAGCGTTACGGATGACGGTAGATACCTCATTATTTATCAATCCGAGGGGACCCAACGCAAGAATAGAGTTTTCATTAAAGACTTATCAAAAGCCAACGCAGAAGTCACCCCCTTTCTGGATACATTCGATGCGTCCTACAGCATCGTTGGTAACAATAAAGAGACCTTCTTTGTGCTTACAAGTAATTCTGCTCCCCGCAATCGCCTTGTAGCAATTTCTCTGGCTAAACCCCACCCCTCTCATTGGAAAACCCTCATCAGCGAGAATCCTAATGGTTCCATCCTCCAGGATGTATCTTTTGTCCATCAGCAGTTTGTGGCCCAAATCATGACGGACGCTCAAACCTCGTTAATCATTTATGATTCTCAAGGAAAACTTCAATCAAAGATTACGATGCCCTCAATAGGATCCGTTTCTGCGATGTCGGGAGATCCCTCTGATTCAGAAGGATTTTATACTTTTTCCTCTTTCAATCGACCTGCGACTGCCTACCGTTATGATTTTAAGACCCAAGTATCTACCCCCTTTAGAACCCCTAAAATCTCCTTTAGTCCCGATGATTTTGTAACTAAGCAGGTATTTGTTCCGTCAAAGGATGGGACCAGAGTCCCCATATTTATATCTCACAAAAAAGGATTAAAGATATCTTCTGAGACTCCCTTGCTTCTGTATGGGTATGGTGGCTTCAATATAAGCAGTACTCCTTCCTTTTCGGTTCCTAATCTAGTTTGGATGGAAATGGGAGGAATCTATGTGCTTGCCTGCATCAGGGGTGGCGGCGAATATGGTCAATCCTGGCACGATCAAGGCAAATTAATTAATAAACAGAACGTCTTCGATGATTTCATTGCTACTGCTGAGTTTCTGATTAGGGAGAACTATACTTCTTCTCCTAAGTTGGCGATTCGGGGAGGAAGTAATGGTGGTTTATTGGTTGGTGCTTCGATGACGCAACGCCCGGATCTTTTTGGTGCATGTATCCCCCAAGTTGGAGTTATGGATATGCTTCGTTACCATAAATTTACAATTGGTTGGGCTTGGAAGAGTGACTATATGTCTAGCGAAACAGCTGAGGGTTTTAAAAATTTGATGTCCTACTCTCCCCTTCACAAAATTAAAGACGGCGTTAAATATCCTCCCACATTAATCACAACAGCCGAGCGTGATGACCGAGTATTTCCAGCACATAGTTATAAATTTGGCGCTCAACTTCAATACAGCCAAGCCTCAGAGAACCCAGTTCTGATGCGAATTGAAACGCGCGCGGGCCATGGCGCCGGCAAATCGATGGATATGGCTATGGGTGAATATGCTGATATGTGGGGCTTTCTTTTAAAGAGTCTCCGCATGGAACTCGCGAAAGACTTCCCTCGATGAAATAATAAGTGGAGCCACCTGCCGGAATTGAACCGGCGACCTTCGGGTTACGAATCCGATGCTCTACCAACTGAGCTAAGGTGGCTTTAGGGAATAAATAATTATTCCATACTATGCTTCAAGGTACTAATTTGTCTCCGTCCTTCTTGGTGAAAGCTGTAACAACGTATGAATGCAACGCTCATTAAACAGTCTAAGGATGCGTTTATTACGTGGGAGTTCTCATCGCGTTTAGTTCGAAAAAAACTTCTTGAAGATTGGTCGAGGGAGTTGGTTCGAGAAAGCAGTGATCTCTCCCAATTAATCACGGATGAAGTAAGTAAACCCATCACACTGGCAAGGGCTGAAGTCCAGAGATCGATTTTGTTAATCGAAAGCACCCTTGAAGCTTATGCCGGATTCAACGCTGAGGACGTAGTCGTAGATCTGTTGCCCGGAGGAAGTGAAGCCCGGGGAAGCTTGAAATTTTTTCCGTTAGGTCCGGTTCTGTTAATTACCCCCTTCAATTTCCCCGTCAATTTAGCAGTCCATAAATTAGCTCCTGCGCTTGCTGCAGGTAATTCAGTTCTTTGGAAGCCATGTCCCCAGGCCCCCCGAACTTCCCAACTTCTTCTGAGCACGCTGCACCGAGCGCTTCTTAAATCTCATCTGAGTACAGACCTCGTTCAAGTTCTCTCATCAGACCCTGAGGAGGTTGAATCTCTAGCACTCCACCCCGAAATTAAAGCCGTTAGTTTCACTGGGTCTGAGCGTGTAGGCCAGCATCTTCAAAAAATCTTATGGAATAAGAAGATCACCCTTGAACTTGGGGGTAACGCCGCCGTGGTCCTCGATCAGGACATTGATCTCCGGGCCGTAGCTATGCAACTTGCTATTTCTGCCAATTCTTATGCTGGCCAAAGTTGTTGTAGTGCCCAACGCATTTATATTCATGAAAAAATATATAATGATTTTTCCAAGATATTTCTTGAGGAAATAACTAAATTACCCGTCGGTGATCCCAATCTTCCCGAAACCGTCATTGGACCTGTCATCGATGAAGATAGCGCGAAACGAATTGAGGCATGGATATCTGGAGCTGTCCGAACTGGCGCCAAGTGCCTCCTGGGAGGACCAAGAGTTGGATCCTTCATCCCTCCCCATGTTTTAGTTGATGTTCCACCTTCTTCTGAAATTTGTTCGGAAGAAGTGTTTGGGCCTGTAGTTTTACTTCAGTCAGTTTCTAGTTTTGAAGAGGGCCTTCGTCAGGCAAAAACAACTCGCTATGGACTCAGATCGTCAGCCTACACCAACGCAGTGTCAGGCCTCTTTTTGGCTGAAAAGATCCTACAGGCCGGGGGAGTCATGATTAACCTACCTCCTACCTACAGAGTCGACAGCGCCCCCTTCGGTGGGGTTGGGGCCTCCGGGGTAGGGATCGAGGGTCCCCGCTGGGCTCTTGAGTTTTTTTCCGAGAAGAGATTGATAGCCTTCGCCCCTCCGCCCAAATCGTAAACTAGAGAGATGACCAAACGACTCTTAAAACTTTTTTTAATTTGGGCCACCCTCAAGTCCCTCACTTGGGCCTTTTATTTTTATGGCCCTTTTTTCTTTAATCAATATTCCGAGTTTACTGGAGCCCTTTTTAGTTCTCACGCCAAACTATTACTACAAAGAGACTTAGCATATCCTCGAGATCTTTTTATTTCGATTGATGAGGGTGCCCTAAGCGATCACCAGAAAGCGCACCTAACTAAGGTTCCTCGGCAAATAGGAACCGGCAAAGAAGCATTATATCGAATAGGTAATTTAGATCTATTGATCTTGGACAAACCCACACCCGAGCGAAGTTACAATGGTAAAGTCATGTGCCAAGTATTTTTTTCTTATCGGTTCAATGAAAATTCAGATTTTATTCAAATGAAAGAGCTAGGAATCCTAGAGGAATCTCCGGCCATTCTTAAGTACATCCCCCAATTTAATCAGGTAACGCTCGAGAAGGGTTGGCTTAATTGGCAAGTCCAAGATAAAGAGAACCTACTCTTATCGGTTCCCGGAAATCCCAATAGCTATTCATTTAAGAAGCTTGTCCTTTTTCTATCCCCTTTGACTCCTTGGTGAGGGCGTGATTCAACTTGAGTTCAAACCCACACATGAACGCTGGTTGAATTTTCTTCTATCTCGACTCGATCATCGATCTAAAAAATTAATTTTTACCGATACCTCAGATGTACGGGTTCTTCAAGCCTGCGCTTTTCTCTTGAATTCCTCTTCGATAAAACCTATTTTGGTCGGTAATTCCTCGGAGATTCTGAAACAAGCACACTCCTTGGATATTTGCCTTGACGGATCAGAATACGGTTGCCCTACTGATTCTATTTATCAAAAAAGTTGGTCTCATTTCCTATCTACAAATCCCAAGTTAGAACCTAAAAAAACTACTTTACTTGAGGATCCTCTCGCATTCGGTGCCTACCTGTTGAAACAAGGGGTAGGTCATGGTTTGATTGCAGGAGCCTCTGTTTCGACTAGGGATGTTATCAAGTGTCTCTTATCGATTGTTGGGCTCAAAAATGAAACCTCATGGGCCACAAGCTCATTCGTTATGATCCACCCCGATCAGGACTTCGCATCGGAGGGCCTAGCCATTTTTGCTGACTGTGGAGTCATTCCTGAGCCCACCGAAGACCAGCTTTTTGAAATCACTCTTAGGGCGCAAGGCCTCATGAAAGAGTTTTTTCATCAGGCTCCTCGAATAGCCCTTCTGTCGTTTAGTACCTCTGGAAGTTCAACTCATCCATCTGCACATAAAATGAGATTTCTCAAAGAGCGCTTAAAAATCCACGACCCTTTAATGGAAGTAGAAGGCGAGATTCAATTTGATGCTGCAATAAGTCAATCCGTCAGAGCACAAAAGGGACTCGATAAAATCATGAAAGAGAATGCGAATATTTTTATTTTTCCGGATCTGAATGCCGGTAATATTGGCTACAAAATCATGCAGCATACTTCTCAATCGTTAGCTTTGGGCCCGTTGCTTCATGGGTTTCCTGCGCCCGTCAGTGATTTAAGTCGAGGCTGTTCCGTTGAAGATATTGTTTTGACTTCTTTGGTGGTTGCATGTCAGACATAAAGCGCGTAGCCATTTTTTTTAGTGGTCAAGGCGGGGGAGCCGAGAATTTAATTAAATCCTCGGAGATCATCGGTGGCTACACCATCGCTTTACTGCTTTGCTCTAATCCTGTGGCCCAAGGAATTGCAAGGCTAGCTCCCTACAATATTCCCTTGAGAGTTGTCCCTTGGGATAAAACCAAGGACCCCCACGTGCTTTCGATGCAATGCTTTGAAGCATGTCAGGAGCACCTCATTGATGTCGTTTGCCTTGCCGGATGGATCAAACAGTTGGTAGTTCCACAAAACTGGATCGGTAAGGTTCTCAATATTCACCCAAGCTTGCTTCCTCTCTTTGGGGGCAGGGGAATGTATGGCTTGAAGGTCCATGAAGCCGTAATCCAAAGCGGTGTGAATAAAACCGGCTGCACGGTTCACCTCATCGATAATGAATTGGATAGAGGAAAAATCCTAGACTATAGCATTGTCGATGTGGATGATTCTGATACTGCGGAGACATTACAAAAAAAAGTTTATAATCTAGAATTAGATCTTTATCCTCGCGTCCTTAAACGTTTCCTATTGTCTTAAATTCATGTCCATACTCTTGATGCCTTCACCTCAATCAACCATAGAGTTTGGTATACGCTGTGCAAAAGAGTCGACTCTAGCCCCTTATAGAACTTGGTTACTTAATGGACCTTTGGGATCCGGTAAAACTACCTGGGTTCGGGGTTTTCTTGAAGGTTTAGGTGGCGATCCTAATGACGTTGCATCGCCAACCTATGCCATTTTGCATCGATATAATCTTCCTAATTCATGTTCCTTATACCACTTAGATCTCTACCGCTTGACACCAAACGAGGTGATGGACTTAGGCCTTCATGAATTGCTATCTCCCAATGACTATCTAGTGATTGAATGGGCTGAGGTAGCGGGTTCTCTCTGGCCAAAAGAATCTCAAATCCTCACTTTTGAATATAAAGGGGATCAGCGTTCCATAATTCATGGTTAGCGCAATAAAAATTCACATTGGTGGTTATTCAAAAGACCTGTATATTCGAGGTTAAACAGATACCCTTAAAACTATGAAACGCGACAAGTATGGACCCGGTGAAGTTATTGCCTTAGATCGCAACTATTTTCCTATGCAAGAATTCACACGACGAAAAGCCATTTGTGCTGTGGTCACAGGTCGGGCCCACATCTTAAATCCCTCAAACTTTGAAAAACGATTTTCCCTCGATGGTGCGATCGAATTGATCGTATTTCCATCCGCTGTTGCCTGCAACGAGAGTAAGTTACTGATGGGTCGTCTCGAACGTCGTGTCTTAAAGCGCGACCGACATGTCTGCCAATACGAGGGTTGTTCCAATAAAGCGACTACGGTTGACCATGTCATCCCGTCCTGCCAAGGAGGTCAGACCACTTGGCAAAATTTAGTGGGATGTTGCTTGACTTGTAACCAAAAAAAAGGCGGGCGAACACCCGATCAAGCTTTGATGAAATTAAAAACCATCCCCAAGGGTCCCAGAGCGCACCTGTTCGAGCGATTTCAGCAACTCGTGAGTCGTTCAACGGCTGCCTAGAGATATCTGGGGTTAAACTAATTAAATGGAGACTTTATGACCGCTATTTCTATTCGTAAAACGAGCATAGACACTTTTAAGGGTGATTGCCTTGTAGTTCCGATGGTACAAAACTCATCGACAAATAACCTCCATCCAGAAATCAAGAAACTCTCTAAGATCGCTTTTGATAAGGAAGGATTTAAAGCGGAACTCAAGGAATCAATTTTAATGATGACCTCTGGTTTATCATTTCGATGGGTCATGTTCGTAGGAGTAGGCGATAAAAAGTCTTTAACCTCAGATCGAATCCGTAAGTCTTTAGGTACAGCAAGTCGTACTCTTTTAAAAAGAAACTTTAAGAGCCTTGCCCTACAGCATAATCTCGAATCCACCGAATTATCCCTAGCTATTGCTGCACTCGAAGGCCTTATGCTAGGCAATTATGATTTTGTTCTATATAAAACTAAACAGAAGAAAGGGAAGTCATTCGAAAGTATTGAGTATTTTTCCAATCATAGTCTGCCCGGCTTCGAAAAAGCCCTAAAAGGAATCAGTGTTGGAATTGAAGCTTGCCATCGTGTGCGTGATCTAGGTTCCATGCCTCCTTGCGATCTTTATCCAGAATCTTACGCTCGTTTAGTCAAGAATGAAGCCACTAAGGCAGGAGTAAAATGTGAGATTTGGAATCCTGAATATCTTAAAAAACATGCTTTTCATTCAGTCTTGGGTGTAGGACAAGGAAGCATAAAAACCCCCCGGGTTGTGAAACTAGAATATAAACCTAAGAAATGGACTAAGCACGTCGTTCTAGTTGGAAAAGGGGTTTGTTTCGATTCAGGCGGCCTTTCCCTGAAAGATGCCTCAAGTATGGAAACCATGAAGGACGATATGATTGGCTCGGCGATCGTATTTACCACTTTGGTTGCCGCCTCGCGCTTAAAATCAGACGTATGGATCACGGGCTTAATGGGTTTAGTGGAGAACATGCCCGACGGAAACAGTTATAAGCCCGGTGACGTTCTTAGGAGTCGTAGTGGTAAGACCATTGAAGTCCTCAACACGGATGCTGAAGGTCGGTTGGTCTTAGCCGATCTTTTAGATTACGCATCTGATCTCAAGCCGGATCATATCATCGACATGGCAACGCTGACCGGTGCTGCACTCGTAGCAGTGGGGGATGGGGTCAACGCTATCATGGGCAATGATCAAAAATTAGTTAATGCGCTCATTGACTCTGGCTCGACCTGCGGCGAAATGATCTGGCAACTTCCTCTTGTGGATGACTACCGAGAATTGATCGCAAGCCCACTCGCTGATGTCAAAAATATTACAGGTACTCGCTGGGGTGGGACCATCACCGCGGGGCTGTTTCTTCAAGAATTTGTCCGGCATTCATCCTGGGCCCACATTGATTTAGCAGGGTGTTGGTCTAGTCGTGAAAGAGATTATCGCCCGTATGGCCCAACGGGTGAAGGCCCACGTTTCTTGCTCGATTGGCTGTTTAATCTATGAGAAACCCCCCTTCCGAGCGGCTCAATTGATGTTATTTCTAACTTTAATCTTGACGATTACCGGTCTTGGGAGTTAATTAGAGTCAAACAGCCCGACCCTTTACTTCTTCCCCACAGTACCGACTGAAAGTTGCTTGATATGTTTGATAACGTCACTACGATTACTAAAGCCGATTTATGTAAGCATTTAATGGATAAGCTTCCCGTCGCTAAAGAAGAGGCAGAAATTCTTTTAAATGCATTTCTTCAGACCATTGTCGACTCTCTAAAAAAAGGAGATGGAGTTGAACTTCGGGGCTTCGGAAGTTTTCGCCTACGTGACCGAAAAGCTCGACAGGGACGAAATCCCAGAAGTGGAGAAACGATTCAAGTTCCTCCCAAACGTGTGGTCTACTTCAAGTTAGGAAAAGAACTTCGAAGTAGGTTGATTGACTGATTTTTTACCAATAGGGCGTACTGATCTTCAAATGGGAGGTTTCCCCGTCGACGTGTACTTGGCAAGCTAGTCGGGTATTTTCGGGACATTTGAGTTGTATAAGCTTAGATTCTTCAAGTTCTGAGGGGGCCGGTAATTGGTTTTGGCCTTCGTGGATGGTAACGATGCATTTTCCGCAAATTGCTCGACCTCTGCAACTTGATGATAGAGGAATAGCATGGTTAATACATAGGTCTAAAAGGGTTCCCGAACCCGAGAGTGTATGCTCGCCCTTTGATAGGACTGCCTGGATCATGCCTAGCGTTTTCTGAGAGTAGCTTTGATATTTGAGGGATTATCTGCGGGAGCAGGTGTTGAGTAGTTTCCGTAAAGAATGGCTTCGAAAGATTGGCTGAAGACGGGCACGACGATACCTTGGTCATCAGGCAGAACGACATCAGAAGAACTAGGGCCAAAGGCATCGTTAGGACTAGCAATAGTGAATCGATGCACTGTGGGCTCTAGGCCGGTGATGATTAACGTATCACCCCCTTTACCCGATTGGTCTACTTTAATTCTTACCCCGTCGATATTGAGGTCGATAGGCCCCTTTATCTTTTTTGAGAATTGAAGTACCAAGGTTCCGGGAGGTAGGATCTCTTGTTTGGAAAATTGTGGGCTGATCTTGGACGAGCAGTTCAAGTGAAATACTAATAAAAGCAAAACAAAAACACCCTTTAGGATCATTGGTCGCATTTGGGCTCCTAAGACGTGATGCAAAGGGGATGAGGATGAAAAAGAGGATAAGATAATTATAGAAGTTAAAGGGGGGTAATCATGTCGTTTATCTTATTAAAAACATCCCGAGGGAGCATCAATCTTGAGCTTTTTGAGGCTGAAGCGCCGTTAACAACCGCAAACTTCAAAAAGCTTGTTTTAGAGGGTTTTTACAACGGGCTCTCTTTCCACCGAGTGATCCGGGATTTTGTGATTCAAGGAGGATGTCCCAATACCCGCGAAGGAGCCACGGGTATGGCAGGAACGGGCGGTCCAGGCTGGAAAATAAAATGTGAAACCCAAAACAATCCCCATCGTCACGAAAAAGGGGCCCTCTCAATGGCTCACGCAGGTAAGGATACGGGGGGGAGTCAGTTTTTTATCGTCAATGGTCCCTCGTCGAATGTAAGTCATTTAGATGGCGTTCATACTGTTTTTGGTCGCTGTGTGAGCCAATCCGATATCGACGTAGTGATGAGCATTAACCAGGGGGATCGTATTCTTGAGGCTCAGGTTATTGATCCAGCTAAGTAGGAGTTTCTCTGAGTCAAAAATTCTTTATTACCACACCTATATATTACATTAACGATAAGCCCCATATAGGCCATGCTTACACGACGGTATTAGCCGACGTCATATCAAAATACCGATCGTTAATGGGCGACGAAGTCTTTTTTTTAACCGGGACCGATGAGCATGGACAAAAATGTGAAAAATCAGCTAAAAGTAGAGGTCTAACCCCCCAAGCTTTAGCAGATGAGATGGTAATAAATTATCAAGATCTCTGGGCAAAACTCGGTATCACATACTCAAGATTTATACGAACAACCGACAAAGACCATGTCACGAACGTTCAGACTCTTTTCCAAAAACTTATTGATCAAGGAGACATCTACAAAGCTTCTTATGAGGGTATGTATTCAATATCCGAAGAGGCATTTGTTCCTTCATCTCAGTTGAAGGAGATGGAAGAGCAAGGACTTGCCAGTGATCTTGTGCACCTGAAAGAAGATACATATTTCTTTAAGTTATCTTCTTATCAACAGCGTCTATTGGACTTTTATGAGTCCCATCCCCGCTTTGTTACTCCTGAGTTCAGATTCAACGAAGTAAAAAGTTTTGTTAAAGGGGGTCTCCAAGATCTCAGTTTGAGTCGAAATACTGTTAAGTGGGGGATTCCTGTCCCACAAGATCCTGAACACGTCGTTTATGTTTGGTTTGATGCACTTTTAAATTATCTTACAGGGGCCCAGTCCCATTTCCCCCCTGATCTCCAAATCGTTGGGAAAGATATTCTTCGATTCCATGCCGTTTACTGGCCCGCCTTTCTTATGGCTCTAAATCTTCCATTACCGAAAGAAATCCTTGCTCATGGATGGTGGCTCATGAATGATTCCAAAATGAGTAAGTCCAAGGGAAATATCGTGACTCCCGATCGATTACTCATCTATGGATCTGAACCCCTGAGATACTTTTTTGTCAGGGATATGCAAGTAGGCAATGATCGTGCTTTTACGGACGATGCCTTCATTGACCGTCTTAATGCTGATCTTGCAAATGGTTTAGGCAATCTTTTATCTCGCTCTCTTACAATGGTTCAGAAATATCTAGGATCTCGTCTTCCAGTCCCTAGATTACCCATAAGCGATAAAGAAACTTTCGAATTGCATCAGACCGCCGAAAAGAAACTACATGATGCTCTCTCTGGGATTCGGTCAAATAATATACACACAGCCCTTGAGACCTGGTGGCAACTGCTCAGAATCGCTGATAGCTTCATTGCAGAAAAAAAACCTTGGGTTTTGGCAAAAGACGAAAGCAAATCTTTAGAAGTCAATGATTGTCTCTATACTCTCGTGCAAATACTCAGAGCAACAGCCGTTTTAATTCATCCGATCATGCCTCAAATGTCCCTCTCTATTCTTAGGCAAATGGGTTATCAAGACCCCCTCGGTCAAATTAATCTCATAGATCTCGATTTAAATGCAGAGCTTCCAATTACACTCGCTACTTTTAGCCCCTTATTTCAAAGAATCGAGAAATCCAAGGAGAGTATATGAACGAGTTTGAAGATCAATCTTCTGAAGCTTTTCAAGTTGAGGCCCTAAAACCCGAAATTACTTTCGACGAGTTCGCCAAGATGGACTTGAGAGTGGGTCTCGTATTGGAGGCATCTAGAGTGCCCAAAAGTGATAAGTTACTCCAGCTTTTAGTTGATCTCGGCATGGAAAAAAGAACTATCGTGGCGGGGATTGGAAAATCTTATGATCCAGAGAGCCTCATCAATAAAAAAATCGTTGTTATCGCCAACCTAGCCCCAAGAAAATTAATGGGAATAGAAAGCCGAGGTATGGTGATGGCGGCTTCGGGACATAACACCTTGCCGTTTCTCATGGAAATTCCTTCTAGTGCAGAGCCTGGCTTTGTGGTTCGTTAGAGTTTTTATTTATGTCTCATGTTTCAATCTTTAGTTGGAATGTAAATGGATTCAGAAGTATTTTAAAAAAAAATTTTATGGGTTGGCTTGAATTAAGAAACCCAGATATTCTCTGCCTACAAGAAATTCGTTCTGAATGGCATGAAATTGATCTTAGTGTTCGTCAGCTGATTGAAAATGAATATCAAGTCACCTGGCATTCATGTTTAATTAAAAAAGGTTATTCGGGTACAGCTCTATTCGTTAGAAAAGGTCTTGAAGTGATAACCCAATCGACTCTGGGCATTCCAGAGATAGATCAGGAGGGTCGTTTAATTGAGGGCTTATTGGGCAAGACCCTCTTACTATCAGGGTATTTTCCTAACGCATCAGATTCTCTCAAGCGCCTCGACTACAAACGTGCTTTTTCGAGTCAAGTGGTTCGTAGGGTTCAGCATCATCAAGCCCTAGGCCACGATATTATCGTTGTAGGAGACCTGAATGTGGCTCCGGAGCCCCTCGATCTCTATAATCCGGAGGCTAATACTTCTAGTCCTGGTTTTACCGACGAAGAAAGGGAGGACTTCAGGCAGTATTTAAGCACTGGGCTTGTGGATATTCACCGTCATCTAAATCCCAGAAGCCAAGATATCTATACCTGGTGGAGTAATCGTATCGGTGCTCGAGCTCGTAATGCTGGATGGAGAATTGATATTTTCCTTATCTCGGAATCTCTTCTAGGGCGAGTCAAAAAATCATCTATTCATGCGAATGACATGGGATCAGACCATTGCCCTATCGAACTTCAAATAGAAATCTAAATTACATACCGTTAAGTTCTTGTCTAATATCCTTAGCATATTTTCCATTCGGTTCTAAGCTTAGATATTTCTTAAAGTTATTTTTTGCGGCAGGGATATTGCCACTGCTGTATTCCAACATCCCGAGAAGCCAATAGGACTCAGCAAAATTTGGATCGGCACTGATAGCCTTGAGAACTTTTGTACGCGCTTCGCCTGTTTTTCCTTCATTAAAGGCAGCCACAGCATCGTTATAGGCGATCTCAGGCCTAGGTCCTACAGCTTTTTCGAGAAATGATCGATATTTTGTCGCGTTGTTATTATCCTTTGCTGACTCATAGTGACGAACAAGCATGTCAAAAATATCGGCATTGCTTTTATTGTCGGGCTCAGAATCGGCAATTTCAGCGAGAAGTACAGTGCCTTCTTTCGTATTACCAGAACTGTATAAGGAGATAGCATAAGCTTTCTTGACTTTGGGCAGCAAGGTTAATAATTCATTCTTTATCGCTTCATCTTTCATGGACTGCAATGCTGCGCTCATTCCTTGGTAAGCCTTAGAAAATAGGTCGACGGCTCCTTTGAAATCTTTTTCTCTATACAGAGGAAGACCTTGATTGAAAAACTGACGTGATTCTGTATCTAGTTTCATTGCTGGGTCAGAAGAAGTACTGCTTTCTGGATTTTCTTCTTTTACGAATGCTTCATTTTGAATATCACGATTCGCGGTAGCGCCATATCGAACTCCACCCAATTGAGCTGGGCGATCTTCACCTATACGATAAAGGGTGATATCTAACTGGACAGGCTCCGATAGGTCTATTTTGACCTGCTCTCTCGTAGGCTGATAACCTTCGGCTGTCGTTGTAACTTCAAAAAGCTGTGGCTCGAGACCCACTTGAAAGAAAGCCCCTTTTTCGTCAGCATAGATAGTTTTAGACAGATTTCTAGACGCCAACCGTAATACCAGTTTGGCTTTTGGAATTCGCTCACCCTTCGAATTGATTACTTTACCCAAAATTCGACCGGTTTGAGCAGTCAAAGAGACTGCCAGGAAAAGGGAAGTCAAAAGGATCATTTTCTTAATCACAGACGCCTCAATCTATAGATTCTTGGGATGGAGCAGGGCTCCTAGTAGTATTGTATATGACTTCCCAACGGTATTTCTCCCCTTTAAATTTGAGGCCAATCTGATGGTCATGTCAAAAACGTCAGGAACCATCGAGTTGATCTGTGGACCGATGTTTTCAGGTAAATCTGAAGAATTGATTCGTCGGGTAAATCGGGTGGTGATATCCAAACAGCCCGTTCAGGTTTTTAAACCCATCTTAGATACTCGATCAAAAAAAGAAGAAATATCTACCCATGAAGGTAAGTTTTTTAGGGCCATTCCAATTCTAAACTCCACACAACTCATCGAAAAAATAAATCATGAAATAACTACGGTCGCTATCGATGAAGCTCAATTCTTCGATGAGGGACTTGTTTCAATAGTGGAAGCTTTGGCTGATAAAGGACACCGAGTCATTCTTGCTGGACTTGATCAAGATTATCTTGGAGAGCCATTTGGGGTCATGTCCCTTTTACTTGCGAAAGCAGAGTTTGTAACAAAACTTCAAGCGGTCTGCATGCAATGTGGTGGTTTAGGGACTCGTACCCAACGATTAGTAAATTCATCAGATCGAGTCCTCGTTGGCGCATCTGATCTCTACGAAGCTCGCTGCCGAAAATGTCATGAAAGGTCGGAAGCGGCACCGATACCACTAAATTGGGACCTTAAACGCTCAAATAGATCATCAGGAGATAATTAATTATGCCTACCTCACACTCCGGTTCATTTTCAACTGACTTCATGCTGTTTCAGCTGCATCTCACAGATGAGGAGAAATTGGTCAAGCAATCAGCCCGAGAGTTTGTAAATAAGGAAGTTCTTCCCATTATTGAAAAACATGCCCAAGATCAGACCTTTCCTCATGACCTTATTTCCAAGATGGGTAGCCTAGGTTTTTTTGGACCTACGCTTCCTGAAAAATACGGTTGTTCTAATCTTTCTGCTATCTCCTATGGCCTATTAATGTACGAATTAGAGCGAGGCGATTCTGGTATTCGCTCGGTTGCCTCGGTACAGAGTTCCCTCGTGATGTGGCCTATTTTTCAGTATGGCAACGATAGGCAAAAAGACTATTGGCTCCCCTTACTTGCCTCTGGGGAGAAAGTAGGTTGTTTTGGTCTTACTGAAGCTGACTTCGGATCTAATCCTTCCGGAATGCTTACTAAGGCAGTTAAACAGAGTAATGGCAAGTGGTTGATTAACGGGACAAAAATGTGGATTACGAACGGAAGTATTTCTGATGTTGCTGTTGTGTGGGCACAGACTGAGCAGGGCGTTAGGGGTTTTCTTGTTCCAACGTCAACCCCCGGCTTTAAATCAGTCCTTATGAAGGGGAAGTGGAGTCTCAGGGCATCCGTAACCAGCGAATTAATCCTTGAGGATGTTCTTGTTGATGAAGAGACTTCGCTCTTACCGGAAGCTCGAGGTCTCAAAGCTCCGCTGAGTTGCTTGTCTCAAGCTCGCTATGGCATTGCTTGGGGGGCTCTCGGAGCAGCTGAGATGTGCTATGAAACAGCCCTTGATTATGCCTTGCATAGAAAGCAATTTGATCGTCCTATCGCTGGATTTCAATTGCAACAAAAAAAACTTACCGAAATGGTCACTGAAATCACCAAAGGCCAGTTACTCGCACTCCAGTTAGGAAAACTTAAGGATAGCCATAAGATTACCCCTGCACAAATTTCTATGGCCAAGATGAATAATGTTAAAGTTGCCCTCGATGTATGTCGTTCAGCGCGTACGATTTTGGGAGCTAATGGAATACTAGATGAATACCCCGTCATGCGGCATATGGCCAACTTGGAATCCGTTTATACCTATGAAGGTACACATGATATGCATACATTAATTGTTGGCGAGGAGATAACCGGAATCTCTGCTTTCAGTTAACTATTTGATTTCGAGTCCGCGCGCCTGGAGCAGGGTTCCTTGCGCTTGTTCAAGTGCTGTCTTGGCCTTAGCGTAATTGATTTGTGCCTGTAATTCATTAGCTATCGATGCATCTAGGGTATTTTGCTTCGATTGAACAAGAAAGTTTGTACTCATACCATTCTGAAATTTCTTTTGCTCTGCTTCAAAGTCCTGCTGAGTGAATAATCTAGTTTTCTGAGCTGCATTTACGCCTCTTGATGCCGCATCAACATTTCTAAAAGCTTGTTCTACTTGAAGTCGAATGCTTAATTTGAGGTCTTGAAGATTGAGTTCGCTCTGTCTATATTGGGCATTGGCAACAGCATTGCTCCCTCTACCTGCACGATTTAATAGAGGAATCGAGAACGTGACCCCAAAACTATAGCCCGGATACCGCTTACTAGTTAAGTCCTCTCGTACCAATGTGGGTGTTGATCGCGTTGCAGAATTCTCGTTTATGCCCACGCTCACATCTAGTTGTGGAAGCATTCGGTTGAATGCATTGCTTTTAAGGATTTCTTTAGATTTAAGATCGAGTTCCGCTACCTTTAATTCAACTCTATTCTGAATTGCTAGGTCAATTGCCGAGATAGGGTCGCCTACAAGTGGTTCGACGGTAGGCACATCAGTTGGAATAATACCAGAGGGACGATCTTGGATAGTTGGGTAAAGGGCACGATAAAGAGCATCGGTTGCATTTAAATACTGAGCCTCAGCGGTGATGATATCCTGCTCGCGTAGAGCGACTTGTGCTTCAGCGGACGTTACTTCGATTGGAGCGAGAATTCCAACCTCAACCCGAACCTTGCTTTCTTTGAGCTGCGCTTGAGCTAAATTTAATGATGCTTTTTTGTTCTGGAAGTTTCGTGTTGCAAATACTAGATCCCAGTAAAGATTTTCTGTGGATGAGACCAGGGCAATAATTGACTGCTGAAATGTATAGTCGGAGGCAATTGAGTTATTTTGACTCACAAGATAATTAGCTGCGGCAGAACGGGGGCCAAACCCCTTAAGGAGGCTCTGAGTATAGGATGCGCTGAACGATCCGGTATAAGGGAAGGGGCTTGCAGGAAGAGGTCCAAAGGGTGATGTTATAGAGGGGCTGGAAATTGGCGTAATAGTTTGAGTACCACTTACAATCGAAGAATTGTAATTGGGGCCGAGGTAATTAGCCTGAAAAGTCCCCCCCCAAATGAAGGCTTTGGAAAGAGTAGCCGTCAGGGATCGAGATTTTCTGGTCGAATTTGTTTCCGTTGTAATAAGAGTGGATGGTGAGTTCTGAATGGTGCTATTGGAAATACTAGCCGACTGGATCTTTGAATAATTGTCGGATGTAATGAAGTTAAAATCGAAAGCGCCATCTTGTATTAGTTCATTAGCTTTGGTGGCTGCACGAATATTTCTAGCAATTCCAACTTGTAAATTATTTTTTAAAGAAGTTTGCACTGCATCGAATAACGATAACTTCAAGGGCTCGCTTTTGATGGGCTCTTGGGCAGAGACAATCATCATTGGAAGGGCTGAAAAGGCAAAGAAGGCTGATCGCGATTTCATAGAATTATGTTCCTCAAAGTAGTCGGATAAACTGTGATTCTTCAGTATAGCCCTTGAGGTATTAGGATATTTAATTAGAACTTTAGAAAGCGGCGAAAGGACCTTTAGGGTTGCTCATTGGCCAAAAAGCAGTCCTCAAAGGCCTATTTACCGAGCAACTCTCGAGCAATGACAATACGCTGAATCTCTGAGGTTCCTTCATAAATTGTTGTAACTCGAACATCACGATAGAGGCGCTCCACCACATAGTCGCTGGTGTACCCATAACCCCCATGTATTTGGACGGCTTTGTCGCATATCCATACGGCATTCTCAGTCGTAAATAATTTAGCCGTGGCTGACTCAAGGGTTGCTTTTTGATGATTCATAATTTTTGAAGCAGCACGATATATCAATAAACGAGAGGCTTGTACTTTGGATTCCATTTCTGCTAAGTAGGTTGAAATGGATTGATGGTCACCAATTCGTTTCCCGAAAGTGGTTCGTTCTTTCGAATATTTAATTGATTCATCGACTGCTCGTTGTGCAATTCCGAGAGCTTGGGCTGCTATCCCGACTCGTCCTTCATCGAGACCACCAAGGGCAACCTGAAGCCCGGCGCCTTCAGGGCCTAGGAGGTTCTCCTCGGGAACAAAAACATCCTGGAGGGTTACCATGACGGTATTCGAAGATTTAAGCCCCATTTTTTTTTCGGCCGGAGCAAGGATGAGGCCTTTGTGTCCTGATTCGACGACAAATGCCGATATCCCCTTTTTTCCAAGGCTAGGGTTGGTGACCGCCATCACTATGAAGTATTTTGCGTACGCTCCGTTGGTGATCCAAGCTTTAGAGCCATTTAGGATCCAACCGCCATCGATTCTGGTTGCCTTCGATTGGAGTGAAGCTGCATCAGAACCTGCGTTCGGTTCGCTCAGCATGAAAGATCCCAAGGCTCGTCCGGAACATAAATCTGGTAAATATTTCTTCTTCTGTTCCTCAGAACCAAAAGATAAAATTGGCCCGCAGACTACTGAATTATTTACACTCATAGCAACAGCTAGTGAGGCATCACAGTAGGCGATTTCTTCTAACGCTAATAGGTAAGAGATTAAATCCTGCCCTGATCCTCCATAACTCTCGGGTACCATCATTCCCATGAATCCCATTTCGCCAAGTTTGTGAATCAGAGCTGATGCGAATAGGCTCTCCCGGTCTCTCATTGAGGCTTCGGGTTCTACTTCACTTCGTGCAAAATTCCGAGCGAGGTCTCGGATAGATAGTTGGTCATCGGTGTACATATATCTAAATGTACCTCTATATTTTAAATTTAGATAAAAGTAAGGAAATTAATCCTTTAATAAATCCGATAATCGATCTATCACAATCCTCATTCCATCCCACGGAGTTAGATCTTTGGCTCTGTCAACGCTCGCCCATTCATAGACCTCGTGCTCGAATTCCGAAAGAACTACCTTTGCTTCTGGAGCACCAACCCTCAGAGCAAAACAATGTTCTGTGTTAAATAAATAGGGTTTTCCGAGACGTTCTTTTGGAATCACAAAAGTGTGTTGGTAATTTAAATCAATCAAGTCGCCTTTCAGCCCCGTCTCCTCAAAAACTTCCCTAAGGGCCGCTTGAGTTAACGATTCACCCGGATCTAACATTCCGGTAACGCTTTGCCACCATCCGCCATCCTCGGGAACTCGCTTCATCATTAATATCTCAATTTTCTTCGTGATCTCTCGAAAGACGATCACCGACACGCTTCGGGTTGGTGCAGGGGGTTGATGGAGATTCAAACCGAACTGCTGACAAATCTCACTGATCAAAATCTTCTTAACTACACTAACGGGAGGCGCTTTGTCTCCAAGTAAAGAGGCAATACTTGCAACACCTCGATCTTTGAAACCACAGGCATTAATACCCAAGTAATGATCAAGGTTAGGGCTAACGTTGAATGCAATTCCGTGCGTCGTAATCCACTTTGATACGTGTAACCCTATGGCACCTAGCTTGGAAAATTTATTATCCGTTCTTACCCATACTCCGGAATCTCCCTTGATTTGTTGTGCGGATATTCCTAATTGAGAAGTTGTACGAATCATAGATTCTTCGAGGCCCCTTACGAAGTTTCCAAGATTGATTCCAATCTGTTGCAGATTAAGGATGGGATAGACAACGATTTGGCCGGGTCCATGATAAGTAATATCTCCTCCCCGAGTAGTCTCAAAGACTTGAATCCGCTTCTCGTCGAGAAATTTATCGGTCCAAATAAGGTTTTCGCGATTAGCATTTTTCCCTAAAGTAAATACAGGGTTATGTTCTAAAACTACGAGATGTTGCTGGTTGGCCCCTTGAACATCTTCTTCGAGCAATTTCTGAATTCTAAGACCGGCACGGTAATGGACAGGACCCAAGTCATGAAATACGACTTCATTGTTCACAAATATCCCAAATTAAAAGGATTTTAGTTTTAGAATCTTTTTGGTTTGGTCAGCTCGAAATCTCTTCAGATTTGATGCAAGCTGCTTGTTGGATAAGGCTAAGATCGATATGGCTAGAAGAGCTGCATTGGCAGCTCCTGATTTACCCACCGCTACGCAGGCCACTGGAATCCCCTTGGGCATTTGTACAATACTAAGGAGAGAATCTAACCCGTGTAGCGGTTTGGTGTAGATGGGAATTCCTATCACAGGTAGATGGGTTTTAGAGGCAGCCATACCAGGTAAATGAGCTGAACCCCCGGCTCCCGCAATAAGAACTTGTAACCCTCGATCTGCAGCGGATTCACAGTATTTGAAGAGTAAATTGGGGGTGCGGTGGGCACTAACCACCTTCATTTCGAAGGGTACATTCATCTTCTTAAGCATCTGAGCTGCAAGACGCATGGTGCTGGCATCTGATTGAGAACCCATAATGAGACCCACAAGGGGTTTTCGCGATAGTCGGTTATTTTTTTTAGCCATTTGAAGACTCGTGAGATAGACGCTCGAATTTAATGCCCACTTCTTTAAACATTGATGCAGTCAATGCCATAGACTCGTTCCAATTATCGGGAATATCCTTTTCACAACACCAATACACCTCACGGATACCCACCTGTATGATCCCTTTGGCGCAATCAGAGCAGATCGGTAGTCCCCATACGTATAAAACAGATCGGTCTAAAGAGATTCCATTATAGGTTGCGTTGTAAATTACGTTCATCTCTGCATGAACTACGTATTGATATTTAGTAGGGCGATTCCGTAATCGCTCGTCTGTATCTTCAATCCCGCGGGGAAAACCGTTGTAACCCTGGGATAGGATCTGTCCTTTAGCGCCGACGGCTACCGACCCAATCTGACTTGAGGGATCCTTAGACCACAGCGCAACATTTTTGGCTAATTCCATATAGCGCCAATGCCACTTATGCGATAGGACTTTCACGTAAAGTAATCTCCTTATATGCTTTTGCAGGAAACTTCTATCATAACTCGCCGTTTATATTATTGCCCCGCTGTGACCGATAGTAATGCTTTTTAACCCCTTAATATAGAGGGGTTGTCTGATAAGATAATCTTTTGTATCTGCGCTGACAAGCAACACTTAAATTCAAGGAGTTTATGGATATGAACAGTCTTAATACTTTAATGTATATCGTTCTTGGCTGCACTTTTGCAGGACTTCTGTTTGCTGCCTGGCTGGTTCGATGGGTCATGGCTAAAGATACTGGAACGCCCGCAATGCGAAAAATATCTGACGCGATTAAAGATGGCGCGGAGGCCTTTTTGGCACGCCAGAACAGAACCATAGCTTATCTTTCCGTATTATTTGTCCTCCTACTATTTGCGGGCTACGGATTTATTAGAGATCATCAAGAATTCGATCCGGTTAATACCGCTCTGCAGTTGGGTATTTGGGTTGCACTTTCTTTTGCACTCGGAGCCCTTTGTTCAGTGTTTGCTGGTTATGTAGGAATGTGGGTCAGCATTCGATCTAACATCCGGACTGCGGCTGCTGCGCGGACTTCTTTAAACGAGGCGTTACAAATAGCGCTAAGAGGCGGGGCTGTTTCCGGGATGTTGGTTGTTGTTATGAGTCTTTTGGGTGTGGCGGGTCTATTTATGTTGGTCCAGTCCGTAAATCCTAATATTGCGGTTCAAAACATCCCCCTCCTTATCGTGGGCTATGGCTTTGGAGCCTCTTTTGTGGCTCTCTTTGCACAAGTGGGCGGCGGTATCTATACGAAGGCAGCGGATGTGGGCGCGGATTTGGTTGGAAAAGTGGAAGCGGGTATTCCGGAAGATGACCCTAGGAATCCAGCAGTTATCGCTGATTTAGTGGGCGATAACGTTGGAGACTGTGCCGGTCGTGGTGCAGATTTATTTGAGTCTACTGCGGCTGAAAATATTGGAGCAATGATTCTCGGATCAACACTAGCCCTAGTAAGTGAGAAAAATGGAATGGGATTTAGTATGGGCGTTGTAGGTGTGATGATGTTCCCTCTGGTCGCTCGGGCTTTTGGGATTTTAGCCTCCATTGTTGGAATTCTTTCTGTGAAACTCACTTCTGAAGATGAAGATCCTATGGCTGCTCTTAACCGTGGGTACTACATCTCAGTGATTCTTGCGTTGCCGATGTTTGCTTACGCATCTCATTGGCTCCTCAATTCTCCTCAGGCGCCCAACGCTTGGTGGCATTTCTTTTTATGCGGCGTAATTGGTGTTATAACTTCAGTGATATATGTATTTATAACTCAATACTACACAGAATATAAATACAGGCCAGTCCGTGCGATCGCAGAAGCCTCAACTACGGGTCCGGCCACCAACGTCATTGAAGGAACCGCGGTAGGTTTTGAAAGTACCTGGATGCCGGTGGTCACATTAAGTGCTGCCTTACTCAGTTCGTATTACCTTGGTAAAACAAGTGGTCTACCTGAGGGTGGCTTGTTTGGAACAGCGGTGGCAACGATGGGAATGCTGGCTTCGGCTGCGTACATCTTAGCCATGGATACGTTTGGACCTATTACCGATAACGCCGGCGGCATTGTTGAAATGTCCGAACAACCAGAAGAGGTCCGAAAACGGACCGATCGTTTAGACTCGGTCGGTAATACCACGAAAGCACTGACCAAGGGCTACGCCATTGGTTCGGCAGGCTTGGCGGCTTTTCTTCTCTTCCAAGCTTATATTGATGAAATCAAGCACTATACGGGAATCGAAACACTCGATGTCAACTTGGGCAAGCCAGTAGTTTTTGTTGGAGCCCTGTTGGGCGCTATGCTCGTTTTCCTATTTAGTTCAATGTGTATTCGCGCAGTCGGTTCAGCGGCAAAGAGTATTATCGTTGAGGTACGTAGGCAATTTTCCAGCTTACCCAGGGTAAACGACATTATTCAGTTCCCTGCTGATTTCAAACCTGACTACGGCGCATGCGTTGATATTGTCACCAAATCTGCACTAGCGAAGATGATCGCTCCCGGATTATTAGTTGTTCTAGCCCCAATAGTGGTTGGATTAACTTTCCGTGTATTTATTACAGATATCGATCGATATATTGCAGCAGAATCGGTTGCAGCCATGCTTATGGTCGGAACCATTACAGGCATTCTTATGGCACTTTATCTAAACAATTCTGGTGGAGCTTGGGACAATGCTAAGAAGTACATTGAGACAGGCGCACTTGGCGGCAAATATATCAAGGACGCGCAGGGTAATAAAGTAAAGAATCCCACGCATTCCGCCGCAGTTGTGGGTGATACCGTCGGCGATCCCTTTAAGGACACTGCTGGACCATCCCTCCACGTTCTGATCAAACTCCTGGCTACCGTAACCTTGGTGATGGCCCCCCTCTTTATTTAATTCAAATCACTAAAGGGTAGAAATGAAAAAAAGGAGCATTTAGCTCCTTTTTTTCATTTAGCCTTGGGTTGCGAAGATAGCCGTATATTAAACTAGATAAAACGGTAGGGGTGCCCTTTGGATTATATGAGACTCGGCTCTTTGATTTTTCTACTCTCTAACCTGATTTTCATTAATGGACAAACAGCCATGACTCAACCACCCAAAGCCAAAACCCAGAAACACGAGGAGATTCGCCATGGGCAAACCGTGAGCGATCCATGGTTCTGGCTAAGAGAGAAGTCAAATTCAAAAGTGATCGATTACCTGAATGAGGAAAATCAGTATACCGATCTTATGACACAGGATATTTCTGGATTCACCCAGGACTTGTATAAAGAAATGTTAGGTCGCATCAAGCAAACGGATATGCAGGTACCCTACGCACGGGGTTCTTGGCTCTATTACTCAAGAACCGAAGAAGGGAAGCAATATTCCCTAATGTGTAGAAAACCAAAATCTGGTGGGAAAGAAGATGTTTTTCTTGATCTCAATGAACTTGCTAAGGGCCATGCTTTTGCGTCTCTGGGGGGCATGACTATAACGGAAGATGGCCATTTGCTCGCTTTCACCATGGATACAACGGGCTTTCGTCAATATCGTTTATCCATTAAAGATTTATCTTCAGGAAAACTAATTGGTTTCACGGCTGAACGTGTCACCTCGATGACCTGGTCTACAGATGGAGAAACCCTCTTTTACACCACCGAAGATTCGGTCACTAAACGATCAAATCAGGTATGGCGTCGGAGTCTCAAGGACCCTGAGCCACATCTTGTCATGGAAGAGAAAGATGAAAAATTCAGCCTTTATTTGAATAAATCTAGTGATGAAAACTTTATTTTTGTCTCAATTCGCAGTACCGATACTTGGGAAAACTGGTCTTTAGACCCCAAAAACCCTAATTTGTCACCTATCTGCATACTTCCTCGCAAGACTGGGCATAAATACGACGTTGATCATGGAAATAATGCCTTCTTCATCAGAACTAATGCTAATGCGAAAAACTTTAAGATTGTCAGAACCCTGAGTCCTTCAAAGGTGGAATCATGGGTCGACTTTGTTGCTCATAATCCCAATATCCTCATTGAGGGTTTCGATCTGTTTAAAGGGTATGCCGTTTTATCTACCACACAGAATGCATTAGCTAAACTTCAACTTTATGATTTTGAACGAAAGAAGTGGGATGATTTTAAATTTGATGAAAGCCTTTATACTCTTTCTGGTGCCGAAAATCCTGAATACGATACGCCTAGTTATCGCTTTAGTTACCAAAGTATGATTACGCCACCCACCCTTTACGAATATGACTTCAAGTCTCAGACTAAGAAAGTCTTAAAACAACAAGAGATTATCGGAGACTTCAATCCTAAGGATTATGTCACCGAACGACAATGGGCAGTTGCGCGAGATGGTGTACGAATCCCTTTAAGCATTCTCCATAAAAAAGGAATTCAACGTGACGGTAAATCCCCGGCTTTTCTCTACGCCTATGGTTCCTATGGCCTAGGCCTTGATCCTAGTTTTAGTAGCGCCCGTCTGAGCCTCGTGAATCGTGGGATAGTTTTTGTCCTTGCCCATATTCGCGGTGGAAACGAAATGGGTGAAGCGTGGCACGATCAAGGGATGCTACTAAACAAAATGAATACCTTTAATGACTTTATCGATTCGGCGCTTTGGCTTTCTAAAGAAAAATTTGTAGATCCTAAGCGTATTGTGATCGAAGGAGGAAGCGCCGGAGGTCTCCTAATGGGTGCAGTGACCAATATGCGCCCAGATCTTTGGGCGGCTGTTCATTCCGCCGTTCCATTTGTGGATGTAATGAATACCATGTGGGACGAGTCTCTTCCTTTGACCGTCGGAGAATTTACTGAGTGGGGGGATCCTAAAGATAAAACATACTACGACTACATGTTAAGTTACTCACCGTACGATAATATCTCTAAGCAAAATTATCCTCCAGTTCTTGTCACCACTTCACTTAATGACAGCCAAGTCATGTATTGGGAGCCAGCTAAATATGTCGCCAAGTTGAGGACCTATAAGACGAATGAAACGCCCTTGCTTCTGAAGTGCAACATGGCGGCTGGCCACGGGGGAGCATCGGGACGTTATGATGCCCTCAAAGAAAGAGCGTTTCAATGGTCATGGCTTCTAGCGCAAATTGGGATCAAGAAGTAATTCGCTAATCGTCTGGTTTCAGCATCCGATAACCCACACCAATCGATGTTTCGATCAAATCTCCGTATGCTCCCAATTTGGATCGAACTCTTTTAACATGAGCATCAATGGTCCGACTTTCACCAAGATAATCGAGTCCCCAAACGGACTGGAGGATCTTTTCTCGACTTAATACTCTTCCTTGGTTCTCTATCAAATAAACAAGTAATTCAAACTCTTTGCGGGTGAACTCAGTAGAGATTTTTTTATTAATATGAACTTGTCGGCTTGAAAGATCAACCCTAATCGGACCGCATTGAAGGGTTAATTGAGCAGTATCGTTTGGATCTATTTGTGTTCGACGCATAAGGGCCTTCACGCGAGCTGATAGTTCCCGAATGGAATAGGGTTTCGATATGTAATCATCCGCTCCGAGCTCTAAGCCGATAACACGATCGATTTCTTCTGTCCTAGCTGTAACCAGAATGCAGGGGAGATTCTTGAGGGTTGCAGATCCCCTCAAATAACGCAATATATCAAGCCCATCCATATCGGGTAGGGTCAGGTCTATCAAAGCGATATGGTAGAGCGAGGCGTCTTTATCGGCTAATTTGAGGGCCTCCAATGCCTTTTGTCCAGTAGAAAAAGCACTTGATTTAAAGCCTTCTCGAGATAAAGCCTGGATAAGTGATTGTTGTATATCAAAATCGTCTTCAACAATAAATGCGTGAAGCATGCCTAATCTCGTTGGTCTAGATAGGTGTGTTTAGCGTTATGGCCTTCGACCATAAAAATAACTTCTTCGGCGATATTAGTAGCTTGATCCGCAATGCGTTCCCAATTCTTTATAATCAGGATGATATGGGATCCCCGTTCTACGGCCCCTGGGTCCTTTTGCATTATCTTTAAAACCTCATCGTAAGTTTTAGCATAGAGTTTATCGACAATATCGTCATCCGTAATAACAGATCTAGCTAAATCAACATTCTTAGATAAGAAAGAATCGAAGGATCTTTTGACTAGTTTCAAAGCCTCAGATCCGATTTCATTGATCCATTTATCATCGAGAGTGCTTGGTTGATTTACGATATTGATGAATCTTTTTGATATGTTAACTGAATGGTCTCCAATCCGCTCTAATTCGGAAATAATCTTTAAAGTAGAGGCGACTATTCGGAGATCGGTGGCGAAGGGGGCTCGAAGGGCTAGAATATCAAGGCACTTTTTTTCCAACTCGATTTCATGAATGTCAATAGATCGGTCCAAATCCAAGACAGTGGTGCCTAAGGCGGCATTGCGCTTAAGATAGCAATCCCTTGTTAGTTCCACCATGCGCTCTACTTCGCCTGCCATGATGGCTAATCCCGTGCGTAAACCTTGAAGTTCTTCATCAAGATGTATTTGATTCATCCGAATCTCCCCGAAATATAGTCTTCTGTTATTTTGATTGACGGATTAGTAAATATTTTTTCAGTCTTACCAACCTCAATCAATTTTCCAAGCCAAAAAAATGAGGTAAAGTCAGAAACGCGAGCTGCTTGTTGCATGTTATGGGTAACAATGATGATGGTATAGGATTTCTTAAGATTAAAAATTAACTCTTCAATCTTGGTCGTTGCTATTGGATCCAGCGCAGAGCAGGGCTCGTCCATTAGTAGAATTTGAGGCTTCACGCATAGTGCTCTTGCGATACACAGCCTCTGTTGTTGACCCCCGGATAAACCCATCGCATTTTCTCGTAAACGATCTTTGACCTCGTCCCATAACCCGGCATCCCTTAAACTTTGTTCTACGGATTGTTCAATGAACTCTTTGTCTGTGATGCCCGCAATTCGAAGACCATAGCAGACGTTCTCAAAGATACTTTTAGGAAAAGGATTAGATTTTTGAAATACCATTCCAATGTTTCGTCGAAGTTCGATGACATCACAACTTTTGTCGTAAATGTCAATACCATTGACCATAACTTTACCTTGTACGTAAGCCCCATCGATTAAATCATTCATACGGTTGATAGATCGCAAGAGTGTACTCTTGCCACACCCGGAAGGCCCAATGAGAGCCATCACGGTATGTTGATTAACGGATAAATCAATATTGAATAGGGCTTGAGTCGGTCCATAGAAAAAATTGAAGTTTTGGATCGATATAACTTCATTGTCGTTCGTGGCATTCTTGGTCGTGCTGTCAGTGATTCGTTCATTCACCATGAGGTATTTTCCTCCTTAAAAGGTACTTCCGCCAAGATTCTTTCTTGCCCTCTTGCGGAGAATGAGAGCTGCCAAATTAAGGGAAATGACAATCAAAACTAAAAGCAGGGCTGTCATAAAGACCATTGGCTTTGCGGCCTCGCTGTTCGGACTTTGAAAACCCACGTCAAATATATGAAATCCAAGATGCATGAACTTTCGGTCTAGGTGAAAAAAAGGCCATGTGGAGTCAATGGGAAGGGAGGGAGCCAGCTTTACCACTCCGGTAATCATGAGGGGGGCGACTTCTCCAGCGCCTCTCGCCATGGCAAGGATAAAGCCTGTCAATATACCGGGTGCAGATCCCGGTAACACAATGTGGGTGATGGTCTGCCATTTGGTTGAACCCAACGCTAAGCTTGCTTCTCTCTGCGACCTAGGAATAGCTGCAATAGATTCTTCTGTGGCGACAATAACCACCGGGATCGTTAGGAGAGCAAGAGTCAAAGAGGCCCACAAAATTCCCCCGGTACCAAAGGTTGGGGCAGGTAGTGCATTACTGTAGAATAACTGATCGATTGAACCTCCAATACCGTATACGAAAAATCCTAATCCGAATACGCCAAAGACAATTGAAGGAACCCCGGCTAGATTATTGACCGCAATGCGTATCGACCTCGTAAGCAGGTTGTTGCGAGCATATTCTTTTAAATAGATTGCAGCAATGACTCCCAAAGGGACTACTAGGATCGACATAATCAGGACCATGAGCACTGTCCCAAAAATCGCTGGGAATACCCCGCCTTCGGTGTTGGATTCACGGGGCTGACTCGAGAGAAATTCATTTATTCTTGAGAAAAAAATTAACGACTTTCCCCATAAATTAAGATTGTTGGGCTCGAAGTATCTCACGATGTACCTAATCTTTAGGTCCATAGCTCGGCCATCGTCTATTCGAACTTGCACTGAAGCCTGATTGGCCGATGTCTCTAATTGATCAAGTTGAGTTGATAGGACTCGGTATTCAGATTCTAACAAGAGATTTTCTTCTGTGATATGTCTTCGGGTTGTTTCATCAATCTTTGATTTAAGAGTTAATCTATTTGCCTCAACTTTCTGATTGATTTTCCCGATTTTTGTTTTCCGAATCTCATTGATCTGACTTCTTAACTGTTCTGTCTTGGATATGACTGAGTGAGGTATACGGTTGTTGACTATCGGTTCCTGAAGATCTCGAGTTACTAGGGATTCGAAACGTCCAATTAGATAACCATACTCCTCACGTTCGACAAGAACGATATCCTTTGGATAAAGAATCGATTTAATTGAAGTGGCCTCAATCCATCTAAAATCAAGGCCGTTTAGATCTCGATTTCCTACTCTAAATTGGTATTTGGCCGTATCGTTTGCAGTAGCCGATTCATAGTCGGTTAGGATGCCAAGTACTTTGGAACCATCATTTAATTCTACTTGAGCTATGGGGGATGGCCAAAAGGCCCTTAACCCTTCTTTGGATATAAATAGGATAAGTCCTGCAATCATCATTAAGGCAATGGACAGGAAAGCCCCGCTTAGCCAGATGAAGGGGGAACCGTATCTTAGGTAGGATTTAAGATTTTGAATCATAGCGACTCGTACTTTCTTCGGAGTCTAGAAGAAACAATTTCAGCGACGGTATTTAAAATAAAAGTAAAGACGAATAAAAGCAGGGCCGAAAGAAAAAGGACCCGGTAATGGGAACCCATGACCGGTGCTTCTGGCATTTCTACGGCAATATTGGCCGCTAACGATCGAAGTCCATTAAAGCCGCTCCAATCCATAATGGGTGTATTACCGGTAGCCATGAGCACAATCATGGTTTCACCCACAGCACGTCCGATCCCAATCATGATCGCGCTAAAAATCCCTGGGCTCGCAGTCGGTAAGACGACTCTCCATGCGGTCTGCCAAGGGCTTGCGCCGCAGGCTAAGCTTGCTGATGTTAAGGATTTTGGTACTGAAGATAGCGCATCCTCCGAAATGGTATAAATGAGGGGAATTACGGCGAACCCTAAAACAAAACCAAGGACTAAACTGTTTCGTTGATCAAATCTTAAGTCATAATTTGTTAATAAATGTTGAACAAAATTACCTGAAAAGAATTTCATCTCAATCAGTGGCGCAAGTTCGATCGAAATAAAATAAGCTGCAACAAGTAAGGGTAGGCACCATAAGAACTCTGAACCAGATGAAAGCCTGCGTCTTTGAGCTGCCGGTAACATAAGCCAAACCGGGATTAACAGAATCAAAATGCCAAGAAAAATAGGGAGCAGGATAAAGACGGATACCGACATCTTTTGGAAGTATGGGGCCAAGATTAAACCACCGATGAAACCCAATACAACAGAGGGGAGGGCAGCCATCATCTCAATGGATGGTTTTATAAAATTCCGCCACCTCATACCGGCAAATTGAGACGTATAGATGGCGCCTAATACCGCGATAGGGATGGCAAAGATTAAGGCGTAGAGGGTTGCCTTTAGAGTGCCAAAGACTAGCGGGATGAGGCTAAACTTTGGCTCACTATCGTCCGTCGCTGAACTGCTTTGCCAAACATATTCTTTGGAGCCGTACCCTTCGTATTGGATAGGCTTTGTTAATGTACTGAAAGTAATTTCTGGATGATTATCGCTAATTAATAATTCTTTTAATTCAGCCCCAGATTGAATCCATAAACCTTTTCCGTTAGGTAGAAAATAACCGCTGTCGATTTTGATATTTAAAGGTAAAACTTTTTCCGATGTTGCATGAACTATATAAGAATCTTTTTCAGTCCAAGCTAAAAATCTTTTATCTCTTGGAGAGATAGCGAATCCAAGGACTGGGCCATTTAACGAAGGATATTTATGATATTCATCAAGGATATACACCTCACTATTGGTTGTATCCTTTATCCTTACCCACTGGACCGCTGAGACTAAACCGTTCTCACCCCCTACAAGGAGGGTTCGTCCACCTAGTAAGAAAGATATGGTCCTCAAGGGCTCCTTAAATTCCCTTTCAGATAGGAGCTTGGTCATTTCACCTACCGAATAGACTTGAAGCATGCCCTTTTCTGTGACGATAAAAAAGCGGGATCCATCATCAGAAAATAGACCATCCCTGACCATGTCATTACCTGCGAATTCGATACCGGATGGCACCAACGGCTCACCCATCATTGATTCAGAAGGTACAGTGAACGATAAAAAACGGACGCCCCGAGGGTCGCGTGCCGCAATTGTATAGTTCGTTGACTCGATTAATCCAAACGAAAGGGACGAAAAAAAATCAAAAACTTTCTGAATTTCCTCGGGTAGACGGGGCCCGCGAACCCATTGATCGTCAATGACCCAATCGGCCATATCTGTGTCACCACTCGGCTTCAGAATCTTCAGAGTACCTATGTGGATAGTTCGATTCGAGTCAACTACAAGGGTCTGTCCTTTGCTATTAATGGGGGTCGCCGATAACCAGGGGAGTTTGGGCGCATTAACTGAGTTCGAAAGGATGGCTCCCTTTCGAAGGTCCATCAAGAAAATCCCATTTTTTTTATCTAAGGTAATCGATGCTGACCCCGTACTATCGGAAAGCATACTCTCAATCTCAATATTGGTGAGCTGGCGACTTTTCTTGACCGTAGTGGATTCGAATAGGGGATAAGTAACCCAAATTAAGAAAAAAAGGATACCCATCATTGCACTTAAGACCAAAATACCCCCCGCCTTTATAAAATAAGAGGCGATACGATCTTTAAGTCTAGTGATTTGATCTGCGGATCGAGTCATCAAGGTACCAATGAAGTGGAAAAGATAACGGGGAGACCATTTAAATTGTCTCCCCGTTTCTTAAAAAAAAGATCTGTTATTTACTGCTTATTTTTTTAATCTCCCTATCTGCAATTGATGCCGGCAGAGGATAGTAGCCATCCTTGACCACTATTTCTTGGCCCTCTTTGCTTAAGACATAAGTGATAAACTCTTTAACCAAGGGGTCCAAAGGAGCCTTGGGGCTTTTATTAATATAGATATATAAAAACCTTGAAAGTGGGTACTTACCGTTGAGAGTATTGGCATAAGCCGGTGGAAAAGCTTCGCCATTCCAGCGTCCAGATTGGGATAGCTTTAGGGCTTTAACACCGCTAGTAATATAGCCAATTCCGGAATACCCAATGGCAAAGCGATCATTTTCTACGCCTTGGATAACCGATGAAGAACCGGGCTGTTCCTTAACCGTGTCCTTAAAATCTCCTTTGTTAAGAGCAAATTCCTTGAAAAAACCGTAGGTGCCACTCGCGCTATTACGTCCATACATGGAAATTGAGGCATTTGCAAAGTCTGCTTTAAGTTTAAGTTGGCCCCAGGTCGAAATTTCCGAAGCGCCGCGTATTCGAGTTTTTGAAAAGATCGCATCTGCTTCTTCTATAGAAATTTCTTGAAGGGGATTATTCTTATTCACAAAAATAGCTAATGCATCGATGGCTACAGCGATATCAGTGGGTTCATAGCCAAATTTTGCAGCGAATGGGGCAGCTTCTTCGCCCTTCATCTTCCTGCTCATTGGAGCTAGTTGTGCCGTACCAGAAGACAGAGCAGGGGGAGCCGTAGCAGAACCTTTACCCTCTACTTGAATCTTGGTATTTGGATATTTTTTATTAAAGCCTTCAACCCACAATGCCATTAAATTATTTAAGGTGTCAGATCCTACCGAGTTTAAATTTCCTGAGACACCCGATTTAACCTCGTAGGCCTTTAGAGCGGCATCAACTTTGACTTGTGAATGGAGTGCAAGAGGGAAACTGGCGACAAGAACCACGCCAATAAGACCACGCAGATAACTATGTTTCATAACTCCTCCTAAAGTGAGTAGTTCTATGCTGTCGCTCGGATGAGGAGACATCCTGACTTCGGTGTTAAGTCATTGTGAATTTATGCCCGACGGCTTGTTGTACTCGCAAGTACAAGCATATCAATACCTAGGTCAATATTTCACATCCGTGCAATAATAAAGATACCGTCTTTGGCTAACCTTGCATAGCCTCAAGACCCCCCATCTTTCATGGCTTGTGAAGTAATCCTTATTTCTCTAAGCTCTCCACTTTTGAATCTTTAAGAGCCCTTGGCTCATTGTGTGTCTATATGCCCGACGTTAAAGTCCTAATCAATGCCTCAGATGAAGAAGAAATAAGAATCGCTACACTCAAAAATGGCGTTCTCTTTGATTATGACGTTGAATTTATTCATAATGAAAAAAATAAAGGCAATATTTATAAAGCTAAAATTGTTAAAATTGATCAAAGTCTCCAAGCTGCTTTTGTTGACTATGGCATGGAACGTAATGGCTTCTTACCCCTTGCAGAACTACCTAGAAAGTTAGTCTCGGAGGATTCAGGTCGAACCAAAATTCAACAACTGCTCAAAAAAGACCAGGAAATTATGGTTCAGGTCATTCGAGAGCAATTGGGTAATAAAGGCGCCATGGTTTCGGCGCAAATTAGCCTCGCCGGCCGCTATCTCGTTGTCACTCCTGGAAATCCCATCAATGGTATTAGTCGAAAAATAGAGGGTTCCGAAGAGCGAAAAGAATTTAAAAAGATGGTCGATTTACTTCCTATTCCCGATGATGTTGGTGTTATCGTCCGAACTGCGTCTTTAGGGATTTCACAGGAAGACTTTGAAAAAGATTTGAGCTATTTACTCGATATCTACAGTGAAATTACAGATCGCTACTCTAAACAAAATCAACCAGGTTTGGTTTGGAGAGAGGATGATCTCGTTATTCGAACTCTGCGAGATGGATTTTTGCCTGATACCTCGGAGGTTCTCATCGATGACCTAGAGACATTCAAAAGAGCTCAGGCTTTTATGAAAAGAACCATGCCGTCCTACATCCCCGTTCTTAAGCATTATGTTGGCAAAAAAAATGTGTTTTCTAAGTATCAAACCGAAGATCAAATTGAGCTCATTTATGGCCGAACCATTCATTTACCGAGTGGGGGAGCCATCGTTATTGATCAAACCGAAGCCTTGGTCGCGATTGATGTCAACAGCGGAAAAACTACGGGCGATAATCAGGAAGAGACCGCTCTAAAGACCAATATGGATGCGGCTGTAGAAATTGCGCGCCAACTAAGGCTTAGGGATCTAGCCGGCCTTATTGCTGTGGATTTTATAGATATGAAGCGAGAAACCAATATTAAATCCGTTCAAAACCAGTTAATTGATCATCTGAAAGAAGACAAAGCACGCATGGAAGTAGGAAAAATTAATCGCTTTGGCGTGTTAATTATGACCCGCCAGCGCATACGTCCCTCTCTTCAGCACATTAATCATGAATCCTGTATAGCTTGCAAGGGAACGGGTAAGGTTAAAACAAAAGAGGCCGTACTGCTTGAATTTTTCCGTAAAATTAGAACCGCTGCTTTGCGCGAAGATGCCTCCCGGATGACCATTAAAATGTCATTAGAGATAGGCCTCTTGATGCTAAATTCAAAACGTAACGATATTTCAGATCTTGAGTCAAAACATGGCGTCAAAATTGATATCCAACCCGATTCCACACTTCATCTATCTGATTTCATTCTCGAAATTCAAAAACATCCTAACCCAGTGGAAACAGCTCCTTCCATACACGATAATGCTGTAAAAAACCCAGTTCTATCGGAGGGAGAGTTAGAGGCAAAAGATATCAAAAATGTAAAAATTAAATCCACACGCTCGCGACCTAATACCGGAAAACAAGATCGAGATAAACAACGCGCTGCACTTAGCGAAAGAGAGCGTTTGCGTTCCCTTTTTCATGATGACAAAGCCGAACCCGTCGCTCCCGAATCAACCTCTAAATATACTTCAGGGTTCGATATTCTTGGTAGCATCAAGTCATCCGTAGATTCCTTAGTTCGTAAAGCAAAACATAAGAATAAAAGATCCTCGGTTAAGGCCCCCAAACAATCAGACCTCTCCGCGCCTGAAGAAAAAAACGATCCAAAGATTTAAAGGTACTGATGAAGTGAAGTATCAACCCCGTAAAATCCAAGGCACCCGTCTCAGGTCGAGTCTGGCCCACACGCTGCTGATCTTTTTACAATCGTGGATCCTGAACGCTCAAACTCTACCGTCACCCAATAAACTCACTACGATTCCTTTGGAGATGGAATTAAAACCTCCTACAGTCACCGAGAAACCCTCTGAACCCTACTCGCAGTTGCCGTTCTCTTGGCGAGGTGAAGGAGTTTCTCAAGAGGGCGCTATTTGGACGCTATCAAAAGGGGTGATCCAAACGGACGAAATGCTGATGATGGCCGATCTTCTCATCTATAACGCAAGCAATGGAATGATGAAGGCTCAGGGGCGAATTAAAATCACAGTTCAGGGACTAGATTTCTACTCGGAACGAATAGACTTCAACTGGCAGAACCGATCAGGGACGGCTGATATCGTAAAGTTGGATCTTCAACCTACCTGGAAGATCCTGGCTGATCGCGTATCGTTTGCGAAATTCCGACAATGGAACTTTAAGACCGTGACTGTTACGCCTTGCTCTGAAATTGAACCAGGGTGGTCAGCTTCGATGTCAGAACTTGATCTAGATTTAGATAACTACGCTCAATTATGGAATCTCCGGCTTTCGATCGGCGGAATACCTGCTCCTATATACCTGCCTTATTTGATATACCCGTCTAGAACCGAACGAACCTCGGGGTTCCTTCCTCCAACTCTAGGAACGTCCAGTGCTCTTGGCACAAAATTAGGTCTCCAGTACTATCAGGTTTTGGGTGACTCTGCAGATGCAACTATTAATCCGACATGGTTTTCGAAAGAGGGTGTTCTTTGGGGTACAGAATTCCGTTGGTTTCTGAAGGACAATCATAAAGGTAATTTTTCTGGCGAAATCATTCATTCGGACTCATTGAATAAAACGCGGTATCGATTTAATCTTTCAGAAAGTTATAAAAATACATCCGGATGGTCCTTTTATCTTCGCTCGAATGAATCGTCTGATAACCTTATGGGCATCGATTATGGATCTGGTGTAGGTTCTATCACCGGAACAAGCCATGCTTCCAATTTTCTCCTAGAAAAGAACTACCAATGGGGTCGAGTGTTGATGGAGGCTTTCTCTAATCGTGCATTCATCCAATCGACTCTAGAAGGTGATCGAGTCTATAACTCCGAGTTCCCTAGTTCCTTTTACAAGAGACTACTTCCTGAATTAAGTCTTCAAAGTAACCCCATCAAACTTAGCTCAATATTTATGGATTTTCGCCTATCTTTAGGCTCCTACAATTACTCTGCTAGAAATTTGGACCAGGGGCAGCCAATAGATTCTACTTGGCAACGATCCGATTTGGCACTTCATGCATACGGGTCGCTGTTCGATATAGGGCCATCTCAATGGTCGTTTGAAGTTCTTGGACGAGGCACGTATTACACGCATTCCTATGCCCAACCAGTGTTTGATCTTTCCTCTATTTATTCGACCACATTCAATGGAACCGTTTCTCAAGATAATCCCTTTGACGTGATCTCCAAAGAACAGACTCGAACTCTTTTCTCCGGTAAGATCGAGGCCAGACTTCCTCAATACGGAAGAATTTATGAATCCTCGAATCGTAACCCTCAAGGTGCGAGTTATAAGCACATCTTGGAACCTTATTTATCTTTTCTCAACAATTCACAGTATGGAGAGTTATCTCTTACACCTAGATTTGATGCCGTCGACAGTTTTCCAGGTCTCGACGGTTCTCCGATTGGTGAAAAAAGTATCGCTTTAGGCATTAATCAGTATTTGCTATTCAAGCCCTCTGGCGATTCTTTCTTTTTGAATCAACTCAAGATGGATTTATCCGCCAAGTACCATTTCAATCCTATTTATCTATACGACGGTACGTATCAACAAGGATGGGGTTCACTCGATGGGTTATTGAGCTACCAACCTAATCAAAGGTTTAGACTCAGCTTGCGAAACTCTTCATCCTTTAGCAACCGTGGCTCAGATCGGCAAGCCGTCATCGATTTTATGCAGGACGACGCATCCTTCATTGGCCTCTCTTACTATCGCTCCGAAATGAGCCTTAGTAATAATCCTCAGCACGGGATACAACTAGCGGGTCTCCAGCGATTATTCAACGATAAGTTTCGCCTCGAATACAAAGTTAACTACACCCTCCCTGAAAGTGCAGCTAACTACACCCCCGGAATTAATTACGGCGAGATTGGCATTGCGTATATCGAACCGTGTCGTGCTTACATCTTCAAGTTCTCAAAGGTCCCCGTATCTCTTATCGGGATGAATATTAAGAAAGATAATCGAATTGATCTCATTATTAGCCTTAGAGGGCTAGGTGATATTTTTGATTTCCGCCGTTAAGTGGTGTAAACCCGAGAAATACGTCTTTGAAGACCGCATGTAATTTCGTAAGGCAACACGTGTGCAAGTTGCGAAAGGCTTTTTAAGCTTAAAGGCGAGGTCGGGTCCGAGGAAATTAAATAGACCGGGTGCTTCACATCGATAGAAGCGGTGTCGGGCACTGCGATAGTGGTGAAGTCCATCGAAATTCTACCCACCACAGGATAATAGTGTCCTCCAATTGATACTCTTGACTGATTGCTAAAGGCTCTCAGGTATCCATCTGCATATCCGCAGGCCAAAGTCACAATCTTCATCGGTGAGGATGTGATGTAGGTTCTCCCGTAACCTACCGCCGTTCCTTCGGGGACAGACTTTACTCGCAAGATGTTGCAGAGTAGATCTAGGCAGGGCTGTAAGTCACTAGTTTGCGTGTGATTACTTAATCCAAAAAGTCCTAAACCAGGTCGGATGTGCGTCTCGGAATCGATTACACCATGGTGAAGGGCATCCGTATTTGAAAAATGGATCTGCGAGGGTTGAATATCCAAGTTAAACAAGGTTGACTTTATCTTTTTAAATACTAAGAGTTGCTGGTCAATAAATGATCGGGTTGATTCATCCGCACTAGAAAAATGAGACATTAGCCCAACGATTGAGCCTTTAATGCGCGTCAACGCCTTTTGATACTCGAGAATATCAGATTCCAAAAAACCTAATCGGCCCATCCCGGTGTCAATTTTCAAATGAATCTTCAATTGATTATTTTTTAAAAATTCATCTAACTCCGATAGGTTATCGGGGGCAACTAAGGCGATGGATAAATTAAGTAAAGAGGCAATGGGCCATCCCTCAGGTTTTACGCCACCTAATATGAGAATTTCATTTTCTAGACCGGCCGTTCGAAGTTCAAGGGCTTCATCGAGGGTCGATACTGCAAATCCATAGACGTGATCTTTGATGGCATCGGCAACTTCAATAGCCCCATGTCCATATGCATTCGCTTTGAGGACCGCCCATACAGGTTTTCCACCCGATTGTTTCCTTAGAGCGCTGAGGTTATCTTTAACTTTAGCTAGATGGATACGAGCAATAATATCTCTGCTTCGGTCATGCTGAAAGTTAGACGTAAGGCCCATGGGTCAATTAGTCAACTAAGCCAATGGAGGAAAGATAATGCTCAGTTTCAATGGCTGCCATGCATCCGGACCCCGCTGCAGTAATCGCCTGCCTGAAAACCTTATCTTGAACGTCTCCACAGGCAAAGACTCCGGGGATATTGGTCTTTGTGGTCCCTGGGGTTACTCGGATATAGCCCGATTCATCGAGGGTTAATGCATCCTTGAAAAGTGAGGTGTTTGGCGAATGACCGATGGCCACAAACAAACCCTCCACCAATAGCGAGGAGATCCTCCCTGTCTGAGTATCTTTAAGTTGTAATCCAGAGATCTTTTCTACATCCATACCTTGAGTAGTTTTATGTACTTGAGTATCAATCGAAATAACTTCTTGATTCCAAACAAATTGAATCTTGGAATTTTTGAAAGCTCGATCTTGCATTGCCTTAGAAGCCCTTAACTTATCTCGGCGATGTATCAGATAAACTTTACTTGCAAATTTGGTTAAATAGGTGGCTTCTTCAAGTGCGGTATCGCCTCCACCTACCACCGCAATCTCTTTATTTTTAAAGAAAAAGCCGTCGCAAGTCGCACAAGCACTAACTCCCCCCCCTTCGCGGGAAAGTTCTTCATCCTTCTTAATTCCGAGCCATTTGGCTGAGGCACCCGTAGCGATGACGACCGCATCTGCCGTATAGGTTGATTTATCTGAGGTGAGCGCAAAGGGTTTACTTGATAAATCAGCCTTAATGATGGTTTCGGTCAGGATGGTCGTACCAAACCTTAAAACTTGCTCTCTCATCTCGTTCATCAATTCGGGACCTAGAATCCCATTTTTAAAACCTGGGAAATTATCGACCTCTGTAGTGATCGTTAATTGACCCCCCGGTTGCGATCCTTCAAATATGACAGGGGCGAGATTGGCTCGCGATGCATAGAGCGCGGCGGTATACCCCGCAGGCCCTGTCCCGATGATGATTACTTTGTGATGGGTCATGGTGTCCTTTGAAATCAAGAATAATGAAATAGACCATTTCGAATAAGCAGTTCTTCCACCAAAGGCACATCCTGTGGTGTGTCTACTCCTAATGATAAATAATCTGCTGATGCGACACCAATAGCCATCCCCTCTCTTAGGGCTCTAAGTTGCTCTAGCTTCTCGAGATCCTCAATGGGGTCAGGCGGTAATTGGGCGAAGCGCACGAGCGCATCGGTCCGATAGGCATAAATACCGAGATGGCAGCGAAATTGCCTCAGAGCCCCTGGTTCTAAACTAGTAGGAGTAAACGACTCTTTAGATCGAATGAACGGAATTGGGGATCGACTGAAATATAAAGCTCTTTGATTTACATCGGTGATCACTTTTACTAAGTTGGGATTGAAGATATCCTGAGCTCGCTCAAATAGACACGCCGCGGTTACGATATCAAAATTCTTATTTTTAGTTGCTTCTTCAATGACTCGACTCATCACGGAAGGGTGCATAGCGGGTTCATCCCCTTGAATATTGACGACCAAATCGAAATGATGACCTTGTTTATTGAGGATTCGAAGGGTCTCATTGGTACGATCCGTACCCGATTGGCAATCCTTGCTTGTTAAGAGGGCGTCACCACCGAAACTCTTGACGTATTCCATGATGCGCTCACTATCGGTAGCAACAATGAGTCGGTCAATGGAAGATACTTGACTCGCATGGCGATATACCCATTCCACCATTCCAGAACCATGAATCGGAGCTAGGGGTTTTCCCGGAAATCGTGTCGCCTCAAGTCGACAAGGAATTACTGCTAGCGTTCTCATCATCTAATAGTTTGCCACTAAGTCCAGTAATTAAAAACATTCCAACTATCGATCTCGGTTAATCAGTATTAAAGTTTTAATTAGTAGAGCGAGGAACGCATGGGACATTCAGCGCGAGACGATGCATATTCGCGTCGGGAGCTTCTAAAATCTGCGGTCTATACTGCCTCAGGCCTTACGGCCTCGGGATTATTCACGCCCCTCATCGCTGAGCATGCAGGCGCCTTTAATGCTCCTGACAATCCCCCTTCTGCTGATTCGACCTTCAAATCCATGAAGGGAGTTCCTTTTGAACGCCACACGAAAGTACGATTTGGAATTGTAGGCACAGGCCTCAGGGGTCGCTCCGTGATGAATGAGCTCCTATCGGTACAGGGCGCTGAAATTGTCGCCATCTGTGATCCTAATTTAGCAAATGCTAGTCGTGCAGCAAAACTATGCAAAGATCACGGCCACGAAGAGCCCGTTATTTATAGCGAGGGTCCGAATGCATTTGAGAAACTTGTGATCCGTGATGATATTGATTTTGTGTACACCGCTACCCCTTGGGAATGGCATGTACCGGTGATGCTCGCATCACTTTCGGCAGGAAAACATTGTGGAAGTGAGTGTCCCTTAGGCACGACTCTCAAAGATCTTTGGGCCTTGGTGAATGCAAGTGAAAAGGCTCGAAAGCACTGCATGCAATTGGAAAATTGTAACTACGGTGAAACCGAGATGTTGATTAACCGCATGGTTAAAGAAGGAATCTTCGGGGAAGTCTTACACGTCGAAGGTGCCTATCTCCACGATTTGAGAGATATCTTATTCGAAGACAAAGATGAAGGTCTTTGGCGTCGAGCTTGGCATACACGGCTCAACGGTAATCTTTACCCGACTCATGGACTCGGTCCTATTACAGCTTATGTGAATGTCCATTCCGGTGATCGCTTTGATTATCTGATTTCTATGAGTAGTCCTCAAAGAGGCCTAGATCTCTATAGAGAAAAGAATATTCCAGACAAGAAAGACCCTAAGTGGAAAGAGGTGTACGTCACGGGGGATCACAACACAACCTTAATGAAAACTATCAACGGTAAAACCGTTCTTCTTCAGCACGATGTCTCAAGCCCTCGCCCGTATACCCGCCATCATCGACTCCAGGGAACGTTGGGGGCTTTTGAGGATTATCCACCCAGAATCTATATTGATGGTCAGACGGGAGGGGAACGTTGGGCGACCCTTGAAACTTGGAAAAAGCAGTTTTCTCATCCGCTGTGGTCCGAGATCGGCGAGAGGGCAAAAAGCAAGGGAGGGCATGGCGGAATGGACTTCATCATGGCTTATCGTTTAGTCCAAACGATGCTCGAAGGCCAAGTTCCAGATATTGATATTTACGATTCAGCAATCTGGAGTGCTCCATTACCGCTATCAGAAATTTCAATCGCTCGTAATTCATCTCCCGTAAAGTTTCCGGATTTTACTCGCGGGAAGTACAAATAGGTTCTTTCGTGTAAAGTGGTAATAGGAGTTACATTTGACACGTCATTTAGGTAAGTCCGTAGGAATCATTGGAACAGGGCAACACTACCCTGAACGCACGATCTCTAATCATGATTTATCTGAATACTTAGATACGGATGATGAATGGATTCGATCTCGAACAGGGATCTCAAATAGACGAGTGGCTGATCCCGGAACAGGCGCCTCCGAATTGGGGGTGCCCGCCCTCCTTCAAGCCCTCCAGAATGCAAAAGTGGAACCCAATGAAATAGACGCGATTATCGTTGCCACGGTCACACCGGACACGTTATTCCCGTCAACGGCTTGCCGCATTCAAGAAAAAATAGGTGCCACCAAGGCTTTTGGATTTGACTTATCCGCGGCGTGCTCAGGTTTCGTTTTTGCCCTAACAACGGGAGCCTCAATGATCGCGTCGGGATCGTATCAAAAGGTTGCGATTGTAGGCGTGGATATTATGAGTTCGATCATTAACCCCGAGGATCGAACCACTGCGGTCCTCTTTGGGGACGGAGCAGGGGCCGTCATTCTGAGTGAAGTAGCCCCTACTTTTGGAATTTTAGATTTTGAACAGAGAATTGATGGCTCTGGAGCCGACTCGCTCTTTATGTCTGCGGGGGGTAGCAAGCGTCCGGCATCCCTTGAAACAGTCAAAAACAAAGAGCACTTCGCCGTTCAGCTAGGTCAGGATGTCTATAAAAATGCCGTCGTGGCCATGAGTGAGTACGCCCGGCTAATGCTAGATCGAAACGGATTGACTTCTGATGATCTTAAACTTTTTATCCCTCATCAGGCCAACTCGAGGATCATTGAAGCGGCAGCGAAACGGTTGGGCATCACTGAGGATAAGGTAATGATTAATATCGATCAGTTTGCCAACACGACCGCAGCCACAATTCCGACGGCCATACATCAGGCCTACCAATCGCAGCGCATCGCTAAGGGGGATCACGTCATCCTTACAGCGTTCGGAGCGGGTTATACGTATGGTTCAGTTCTTATGAAATGGGTTTATTAGTTTTCGATGCGCGTTGTAGCCGGACAACTTCGAGGTAAGTCCATCAAGGGGCCCTCGGAATCAAATTTGACCATTAGGCCTACTTCCGATCGCGCCAAGGAGGCTCTTTTTTCTTTCCTAGGTGTTTATCCAAAAGCATCCTTCCTCGATTTATGTTCGGGGACGGGAAACGTAGCCCTGGAAGCGTATTCGAGAGGTTATAAAAAGGTCGTCGCACTGGATCGGGACCCTGAGGCCATCAAATTGATCAAGTCGAAT
>Ga0255193_1000014_pt1 | contig 66967 bp, 102 predicted proteins | sample Miss_Yuk_RepA_8h_FD_189937 | JGI IMG/M metagenome (GOLD analysis project Ga0255193, IMG submission 189937) | Freshwater microbial communities from Mississippi River, Louisiana, United States - Miss_Yuk_RepA_8h | ecosystem: Environmental > Aquatic > Freshwater > River | place: USA: Louisiana...
GAACACGCAGTAGTTATGAGATTAATGAAAGCAATACTTAACTAAACAATGCGCCGTTAGCTCAATGGATAGAGCAGTCGTTTTCTAGGCGATAGGTTGAGGGTTCAAGTCCTTCACGGCGCGCCAATTATCATGAGGTATTACATGGCTAATAAACTATTATCAATCACAGTTCAAGGTAAACATAATAAATACTCGTTTAACTTCTATGGCGACACTAAACACATAGAGAACTGGCGCAACGAAGGCTTTGAGATTGACGAGATAGTAAACACGATACCAACATGGATTGTTGACTTGGGCTTAACTAAAGTTTGGTGCAAATTGCAGGATTGGTTTAATTTTAAGCTATGAGAGCGTTTAAACATTTAGACGGCTCGCCTAAAACTCATGCTAGACCACGCATTTGTAAAGAGTGTAGAAAGTGGGTTGGCTGCGGTTGCTTCTTGCCGTTTCGTGTTGATAGAAAATTAAAGCAGCTATATAAAAAATACGTGATGCCAATTATCCGAAAAGACATTCAAGCTAATCGTATGCGTAGATAATTTAAGATTATTTACTTTTATTTGCAAAAATAGTTTGCATTTTATTTTAAACTGTTTTATAGTTACTACATCAACAACGCAAACGGGAAAATAAAATGACACATTTAGAAATTTCAAAAATTAAAGAAAACAATACAGAAGTTATTGAATTAATTCTTTGGCAAGCAAAACGTGACGGTGATAGCTTTGTTATTGCTGAATGTAAAAAATTATTAAATATAAAATAATGCTTCGCTTTATTATCATTGACGAGTTTGGTGGCAGGCTTCGTGCCTTTGCTACTAAACGTGAAGCAAAGCAGTTTATACGCAATAAACGTGGGTGCATTGTGTTAGAGATTAGTATTTTTGATGTAAGTGAAGAGTGTTTATTTTAATTGGAGAAATAAAAATGCACACAATATATTATGCAAGCAAAGAATTTAATAACGGCTTTAAAAAAGCAGAAATTAAAAAAACAGCAGATGCTTTGTATGTAATAAAAACATGGATTGAATCAGGCGTTAATAACAATAATGTAAAAATCCAAAATACAGAAAATCAAAGCCTTGCTTTTCATATTGCTAATAAATTCTTAAATTAAATTAATCATGACTGATTACAAAAACCATCAACCAGCTACCGAGCTATCAACTGCAGATAAAGTAGGTATTGCTGCTTTATGCTTGCCTATTATCTGTGTGATTATTCTTAACTTACTTTGAGGTGAATATGTATAACGTAACTAAAGACCCAGAAGCGCTCAATATCAAAGATGCTATTCAAGCAATGTTGTTACAGCAACCTTTAACACCAAAAGAAGTGCAAGACATTCTAGGGTTAGACAAAACGCAGACTACCAATTATTTCACTTCACTAAAAAAACAAGGATTAATCGGCTGGCATGAGAGCTTTAATACTGGCCACGTAGCACGTAGAAAATATATTGCTTACAAAAACAAGCCTAAATTTAGCGAGATTATCAATCAGCGTTTAGCTGGTAGACAGCAAGTGGCAAACGACAAGCGAGAGCAAAAACGCCAAGAAGTTAGCAGAGCAAAGAAAAATCCAAACGTATCAATGGTTGTCAGCATTGACGACTATCACACTAAATCAACCCGCAGCCATAAACATGAATGGCGTGGCTATAACTCAATGAATGGACTTTAACATGGTTACCAAAGACGAAGAAACCGCGTTACAAAGCGATAATAAACATTTCATGGATGATGATTCCAACGAGTACGAGAAAATGGCTGTAATCATGTTCTACGTGGCGGTAGTGTGCATTATTGCACTATTCTTTTTGATAAGTATGCAATGTTATGGATAAAGACTATCCATTATTAACGGTTTATGTTGTAGCTGCTAGTTGCATGGTGGCTGTGATGATACTAGGTCAATGGTATGACGCATTAACACATGAGCCAAAAATTGAGCATGTGCCATGTAGCGTTACGATTGAAAACATGGCGCGTAAATTAAACGTGACTTTATTAGATATGTGTACTTTGGAGAGATAGGATGACTAAGTGGTTTGACATTAAAACTAATCCACCAAAACGTAGCGGCGAATACCTTGTTCACATGGTTTGTGAAGATGATAAAGATGATGACTTAATTGATGTTGATTTATATTTTGCAGACACAAAAGAATGGGCTAGTAATTGGTTTGGAGTTAAACCTAAACAATGGACTTATTGCCCAAAGCCTAAAGGTTACGTTGGTCAAAAGTATAAATTTAAATTAAAGGCTAAACAATTATGAAACCAATACAAAAAGGCATGACCACAGCCGTAACTCGTGGTGAATTAGAAGCTGCAAAACGTGAAGGTCGTGCGCCTGTTGCAGATGTAACACAATTAACTTGGTTTGATGTTGATACCAAAGACGTGCCGTGCATAGCTGGAGTATTTGGTAATCATTTGGAAACTTGGTACGAAAATGGTACATATAAATACAACAGTTTAGCAAAGCAAGACATCTTCGCCCTACCTGAATATGAGTATCAGTGGATTGTGCAGTATGACGACGGTAGTTTTGATATGACCAGTTACTATAAAACTAAAGAAGAAGCGGCATATGAATATTCCGCAAAAGTCATAGAACCCTACGAACCATCAAAGAGAGAGGTGGAGCTGATATGACTATGGCAACATCTATTTTATTTTGTTTTATTTTCTTTTGCGCTGGAGTTTTAGTCGGTATTATTTTGGAGATTAAAAATGACTAAATTTGAATGGGTACAACGTGCAAGAATGCACTTTGCTAAAAGAACACAACATTACAACCATGATTGGGAAGATATTGCGGAAACTACTTACGAAGAAATGCACGATTATTTTCCAGAAGAACCTGAAGATGCCGCCGATGAGACTATTGGTTGCTGGGATTAAACCATGACACAAAAACACAAACACGCTGATGTGCTTATTGCAATTGCGGAAGGTAGAGAGGTGGAGTGATTATGAGTGACCCAGCGTACCCAAGAGATTTTTTCGATGAAATGTTGAGCGAAAATAGTCCATACGCTTTTTATATATTTCAGTGGGCTAATTATCAAAGTAAAGAATTTGATGGCGCAAGACGTTATCGTTTGAAAATGTTACACGACATTAAACTGTTTGACGGTACTGTGTATGAGCAATGCTATCCAAATGCTGATTCTTTTCACTGTAAAAATAAAATCGTTAAAGATAATGAAGTTGAATTTATCCGCATTAGTCGCAAACAACACTTCCATGAATGGCAACACCCACAAGATTTAAAGGATTAAACCATGAACCAACAAGACAAAATCGAGTTAAGCAAGCGCGTTGCTGAAAAGCTTGGGATAGATGCGAGTATTAGTAATACCTATGAAGATAGGTATTTAGAGAATGGGCATTATCAATATGAAGAAGTTACCAATACAACTTGGCTTGCAGATGACGATGCTCGGTGCTTTAGACTAATGATTGATTACGGGATTACATTAAATGGTAGTTTTTGTGGTAGATTTATTTACGCAAACAATCCAGATAATGAAATTGATATAACAGAATTTACTGATGTTTACGAAGCCACTCGCATTGCAATCTTAAAATGTTTGGAGAATATGGAATGAGTAATTGGCAAGCAATAAAAGAAAACCTACACGGATGTAGTAACCATTCATGTGTGATTAAAAAACCTGTCGGTATGGGCACTAATGGGCAGTGCCACTGCCTTGATGACAGAATAAAACTGCAAAAATTTGCATATATTCGCAACGAAGAAATTAAACACCAACAATCACGTATTGATGCACTTGAAGCGCAAGTGGCAGAGGCTAAAGCAAAACTTTCTAATTGGAAGCCAACGGAAAAAGAAATTGCAAATTACGCAAGCGTGGAAGAATTATATCTATTTGCCAGTGAAAGTGACTTAATGAGCATTGCTATTGGTATTTTAGAGTTAGTGCAAATTAAAATTAATGGCAGTTGAAGCCCTCACGCGCATTAAACAATTACAGGAAGGTGATAAATTATGAAACTATTAAAACTACGCAAGATATTTGCTAAAGAATCACTCTGTCGCGCACGTAAACGCATCAAGGAGCGTTTAAATCAATCAGCCAATGCTATGATATACGATAGAGTTTTTTATGAAGGCACAGACGGATATTTAAGAGATAGGAATTGTTATGGCAAGTGATGGCGGAAAAGGTAGCAGACAAAGACCAACGTTTGATCAAGAACGGTTTGAATTAAATTTCGACCTAATCTTTAGAAGTAAGGAAAAAAAGTTTGACCAAACTGTGAATAATGGTGAGTTGCTAGATGAGTTAAAGGAAAGTAGTAAAGATGAGCGATGATTGCGATATGGCACAAATCCAGATAGAGAATAACGAAAACCGCAGTATTGCTTATGCAAGTATTGAGGCTAACAAACCTATTCAGTTAAGTGATGTGTGTTTATTCTGTGGAGAAAGTACTGTTGATGGTAGGCGCTGGTGTGATAAGTTTTGTGCAACAGAGTATGAAAAAAGACAGGCATTAAAACGATAAAAAATCCCCTAGCTTATCTCTATATTAGCAGTCTATTGGCTAGGGGTTATCACTAAGGGAGTGATTGAGGCTACATCATTGGAGAGGATGTAGATTTAACTTTAATGATAATTTCTCTCTAAGTCAAGAATATATTTGCCTAACTTTTCAGCATTATCACGATTTAGGCATATTCCACCGTCATTTTGTGGTATCACTTGCAGATGTGGTTTTGTCGGCTTTACCATCTGAGGCTGACACGCCGCTACCGAACTTATCAGCAAACCACTGAGCAGGATTTTCACTAAGTTTGTCATGCTCATTTTGAGCCTTTCTAAAGCTAATCGCTTGCAGTAGCTTTTCAAATAGACGCAGGATGATTTCTAGCGTTTTCATTTTTTCAATTGCTTAGTACGCCATGCAGACCATACTAAACCGCCAATAGTGAGAACCGCACCTGTGACAGCCTCTACTGCGCCAGATACGGCATCAGGTTCGATGTAACCTTTAGTAACCAAGATTGCGCCCAAAGCAGTTAAGCCGTGACGAATGATAGAGCCGATAATAACTGTTAATTCCATGATTTACTCCTTAAAGTGAATAAGACATTCTACTGTACGATTAACCCAACCTTTGCCAAATCTGCCAAAGTTACTCAGGCTAGAATAAAACATAATGCGCTCGGTTGTAAATTTTAGCAATACATCATCTACTGACATTTTGTTTAGAGCAGATTGCGAAAGTCTGCCCCACTGACCATCTGGATTAGTTTTAACAGCAGTCTGCAAGATACGTACTGCACGGCTAATACCAGTATTAACAGCGCAATCAAACAAAACGCAATGAATAGACGGATGTAACGCAGAAGGCAGTTTATCCCAATAGTCACGCTTGTATATAGCGATAGCATCATCTTTAGTCAGCTCTTTAATTTTTAGTGAAGGATAGGCACGTTTAGAGATGCCGTATTTAGTTTCACCGCCAGCATCTTGAGGGTCATTAACATATCCGCCTTCATGCTTTAGTACAAATTGAACTGCTTTGTCAAAGTTCATATTTAAAGTTTCTTCGATTAAAAATATACTTAACGCTCATGCCGAACGAAAATAATAATTCAGCTACCGTCACTATATGATTCTGCAAAACTGACACAAACAGAAACATTGCAGCCATCGCAAAAAATAGATGATAAAAATATATTCCGTGACTTGTCGATTCATCCATTTTATTTAAACAATAAATGCAATGAATAATAACGTGGATGGTGGATAGGATAACTAATAAATTAATTAGATTCATTTTTTAATAAACCAGTTAAATTGAATTTTCTCAGATGCTTTTATGATTAGCGGAACGGTATTTAGTGCCGTCAATCCGACTGCAAACGCTAAAGGGAAATGCAAGTTTTCAGGCAATGAAACGTAATAAAGAATCGCTGGCGTTCCATAATTCGCACCTACTGCCCCTGTAAACACAGCAGAAACGGCTTGAGGCGTGTTTAATCCTTGAATGAAGCGTAAAGATGCTACGCCACCAAAAAAACCAGCTATTAAATAGCCAGCTTTAATACCGTACTCTGTCATGTTCTTTCCTTTTTGTTATTCCTTTAACCTATCTTTGTAGGCTATATCAATTATAGTTTTGATGCTTCAATAAATAATGCGTCTAGCATTTCATCTGTTAATCCCAATCCACCAGCTAATCCATAAACTAAGAATGAATCTCTCTCAACATTAGATGAAAATTCCCATTCAATTTCCGCTTTTTCTCTCTGTTCTTTTATTGGCATTAAAGAGATTGTTTCATCAACCAAGTGGAGTAACCCCTTGTTATAGAGAGCTAATCTAGCCTGTCGCATTGAAACTGACTTAGGGACAATGACTGGCTCAGGTTTTATCTTAATCAAGCTCATAGTTTTTGTTCTCCTATCCCATCAGTTAAATCTGATTCTTCAACATACCATCTTGAACGAAACTTTTGGTCAATATTAGGGATTCCATGTTCATTAAATGTTCCATCTAATGGCAACTCTTCAATGTTAACAATTTTATATTTTCTTCCTAAAGGAACAGATTTTTTTGCAATCGTGTTAATGTCATAATCTGACAGAGCTTGTTCTGTTGGGTAAACAATACTAACGCTATTAACATCGTTATTATAAATAATTACTTGCATATTTTATCCTTAACCAAAAATAGCCACTGTAACAATGTTTGGGTCAACAGCCGCTCCAGTGTTTGCAACCGTAGTCGTAAATCTAAATGCAGAGGTAGTCGGCGCTGCTGAAATGTTACATACCCTATTAACCCCGCCGGTAGTTTCGCCAGTAAGGGCAATTCCTGAATAGTTAGCATCTGGCATAGCTGTCGTAAAGTTTACAGTATAATCGCCAGTGTTATTATCAGTAATGCTAGAAACATTGCCAGAGCCGTTAATCGCAACCGTGCCAGAACCATTAAATCTTACCCATGCTCGGCAAGCAAACATAGGAGCATCACCTAATGCGTTTAATGCTGTTGAAATGTTAGATTGACCGCCAGCAGGAGCAACTCTAGTCGGTGCTGTTGCCCATACGCCAGCAGTAGCCTGAGTGATTCTAATATACCCTAATACACGATAAGCAACGTTACTTCGACCTGTTGTTGAATAGGCAACTAATGCACTGTCTGACCCTGTGCCGACTGTTGTGGTAGATATTAGACCTGATTCATCGAGGTTAATACCACCGGCAACGTTAATAACTGCCGCCTCAATCGTTCCTGCATTGTTGATAGCCAATACCGCCAATCTAGCCATAGTAGCGTTTGCAGTTCCTAAAGTAGCCGTATTTGGCACAACAACCGTTGCCGCAGAGGATAAAACAACGGTTTCAGGCGTTCCATCTGTTAGTGTTGTTGAGCGAAATTGTAAAGTGCAAGGATTTACGGTAATCGTTAAAGCGTTTGCAGCAACTGATGCATCAATGTCTTGCAAAGGTTTAAACCGCAAGTTTGTAGCCAGTTTAGTTTCTGTAACATTAGCATCTGCTATCTTTGCTGTGGTTACGGCATTATTTTGTATCTTGTTGGTAGAAACTGAATTATCCGCTAGATTTGTTGATTGAATCAAAAATAAAGAAGTATCAACTGGCGTAATTAAACCTAATTCAACTCTAGTCAATCCAGAATCTAATGCGCCACTATCTAAAACAACTGTGATTGTAGTCAATGAAGTAAAAACTGCATTTGAAATATAGCCATACACAGTGCCAGCCGTTACGGTAGCCCTAAATCGTCTGTTAATTTGATATTGTGTTGTTTGGTCGCCGGGCAAACTAAAGCTCGTACCTGAAATATAAGTAGGCGTAATGCCGTAATCCACCCATTGAGATAGCGCAACCGTAGCATCGTTAATACCAGTGATGTTGTCTATCGTTCTGATTGGGCTAGTTGGCGGGTCTGTATCGTCAGAAGGGGCAAAAACAAACTTGTATGACGCACCTTCCGTTAACCAAATAGGTTGTGCAGGCTCCCCTCTAGAATCTAACACGATAGGATTAGGTTGCTGTGTAATGCCAGCCTCATCTGTAAAAGTTGCTTGTTTAGTTGAGCTTCCTGCAACATAAGTGAATAGCTTTGCACCGTTTGCAGGGATGCCATTAATTAGCTGTGCGTCATTAAAAATCGGTGCGAGCTTTGCCATTTTATTTCCTTTTAAAATTAAATAATGTGTGCTATGTTATAGAAATGAACATTAGCCCAATACAATTAGGTGCAATTATTGTATTTATTTTAATTGCCTGCATTTTCAGAGGTCGCTCCTAATCCAAGAAGTATGCCTATTGGTGCATTTTTAGTGGATTTAACCTTTACTGGCTTAACAGTTATCCCTTTAACTGGATTAAGCGCATTTCTTGATTGCGTTGCCACGATTACATCTTTTGCAGGGTCTGAAACTAAAGCGCCTCCAAAAGGAATTTTCCTAATAATTGCACTGTTTGCCACTTTATCCAACATTGACATAAACAAAGCAGAGCTTGTGTTTGAGTTATTTACTGCAGAACCTGTCGGTTGGAATTTCTCATAGCTTGAAACCCTACCAATAGCTTTAAGCATTTTAATATCTTCTGGCGTAAAGAATAAATTCATCTTTTCATCCCCAATACTTTTTAAAGCATCGTTATAGCTTTTGGGCGAAAAGTTAGCAACTTCATCAGCGCTTCCACCTGTGGCTTTATTTTTTAAATACGCTAGAATCTGACCTTTAACAGTAGTCACAGCCTCTTTATTGTTACCTAGTGCTTCACGTAACGCGGCAACATCAGCAATATTAGATTTGTTTCCTGAGCCTGTAATGTAAGTCTGCACAAACTTATCAGGCTCTACTCCATCTCTAACGGCTTTTAATGCAGGTGTTTTTTCTACTATCTGCATATAGTTTCTGTTAGCTGAGCGCGCTTTATTAAATGCATCAATAGCAGTTTTCCCTTGACCTTCAAGTAATGGCGTATTTTCTAAAGCCTCCCTTACTTTACCTAACGCAAGTCGTTCTGCGGGGTCTTTAGAGCTTCTTTGTAAAGTACCTAGATTCGTTTTTAATTGCTCTGCAACATCTACTGTGAAAGGTATTTCGCCTTTAGCGATAGCATTTAATTTGTTGCGAACATCACTAGAAATTTTACTTCCAAGTAGCGCATCATCTAATAAATTGTTAGCTGTTTGAGTAAATGTATAAGGGTCTAATTGTGCGCTTCTACCTGTTGTTTCTCTAGCTTGCTTATAATAAGAATCTATCACTTTTTTAGTAGCAGAATCTTTAATGTTAAGAACATCAATAATTTTTGCCCCAGCCGTAGCCGCGTCATCAGAACTGGCGCCAAGTGTATTTAGATTTGTGATTAACTTAACATCATTATCACGTTGCAAATTAGCCAAACTCTGAATTGCAGGGTCTTTGCTATTCGCCGCCATCTTTGCTAGATTTCTTTGCGCTGTTATTTCTGCTGGATTAAGTGTAAGGCTTGAACTCATTGGAGTTAACCCTGTTAACTTATAGTCAGCTAATCTACGCAAAGCATCAGGAGATAAGTTGTCGCCAGTTTTCATAGCGGCGTTAACATCTTTAATCATTGAAGATTTTACTTCGTAAGGAAGTCTGTCTAAATTAACGCCTGCTTTAGTGATTGCTTCAAAAGCTCTATCATCTGCTGTACTACCAACGATATTACGCATAGTGCTTGATATGCTTTTTCCTGCGCTTTCAATAGCAGACACTCCTATTGGCAATCCAAGCCCACCTGCAACAGACGCGGCAACTTGAACGCTAGGGCTTGCACCTTGTTCTCTAGCTTCACTTCCTGCATATCCAGCGCCAACTGAGCCTGCTGCTTGCAATCCAGCATTCTTAGATAAACTGTTTAATACATATTTAGAAATCGTAGATGATGCTAGGTTAGCTTGATTAGCTGCGCCTCCAATGATACCGCCAGTTCCAGCTAATAGTTTAGAAGCCTCTGCAACGTTTCTTTCCCTTCCAGTTTCAGGTGAAGGAAATCCAGCGCGATTCAAGAGGCTTGTTGTTGCTTGCCCTAGTGGTTTTAATTCAGTTCCAAATGCCAAATTAGAACTAGCCGCCAATGGGTCTGCAATAATCCCTAACGTATTAGCCGCGCCTTCTGCAATATACCTGCCAGTTAATCCTAATTGACGACCAAATGTTTCAACAGGCGTTCTTTCAATTTGAGGTTGCTCAACTGTTGGCTGTTCGATAGGTTGAGTTTGCGCTTGGTACTCTTCCCAAGGCTTAATCTCAGCAGTTTTATATTCTTCCCAAGGCTTCATTATTTTTTCTTCCATGATTTAGAGTCTGCTGGATTACCGCCTATATATACATATCCATTTTTTACAGTTCCTAAAGTTGGAGCTTTAGGTGAATTTGGCATCGGTTCATTTTTTGGCATAATAGGGTCAACAGGTGGAGTATAAGCCGCTCCTGATGATTCAATCATGCCTTGAGTTGCCTGTTGTCTAGCCAATTTTTTCTGATAAATAACTTCATCACTATCGCCAATTTGAGGGAAGTAAGTTCTGATTTCATTTTCCATTTCATCAATGCCGATAACTGCGCCTGATTCTTTTCTTAATTTAGCCCTTACCCAATCGCGTTGCGCTTGCAGTGCTTTTTGTCTGTCTGGAGAACGTGCCAAGTTTGCAGCAGTTTCACCAGCAAATCCTAAAGTTGCCTCTCCTATTCCCGGCTTTTGTTCAACAGTATCACCTAACAGATTTTCTGCCGCAACCATTCTTTGTGCGTATTGAGCAGTTGAACGCATGCCTTCTGTTAGCTTTTCTCCAGCAGATGGCTTGATTTGTTCTGAGGTCATTTTTTCACGCTGTAATGCACGATTCAGTCTGCCTTCTTTTGCAATTCTTTCATTAGAGGCAATGCTGTCCGGAGTCTGTGTTTTTGTCACAGTAGACAATGGCTTAACTTGACCTGTAATCGGGTCAATTTGTTGCGTAACCAAAGTGCCGCCAGTATCTCGCGTTTCTACTTTTCCTAATTGGTCTTTAGCATCTAAAGCACTTCTAAACAAAGACTCTGCGCCATTTCTGATGATATTAGGGTCATCAGGTATATTGGCTGTAAACTCATTGTATTGGTCATCGTTTAACACGCCAACTTTACGAAGTTGACCAAAAGTCATTAAGGCATTTTCTTTTGTAGGATTATCTACAATAAACTTCATGCCATTGCCTATTAAACCTAGCCTTTTAGTTGCCATGTCAAATTCAGTTTTAGCAACATCTGCTTTTTGTTTGGCAGATTCACCAAGTTGCTTATCTAACGCCGCACCTTGTTCATAAAATCCACCTTTATAGAGAGCATCGCGAGTTTTATTTAAATCCCCCGCACCTTGCTTATAAATATCTCTTAACATCATGCCTTGTTGTTCTGCCATGCGTTCACGCTCTAAACCTCTTAATCGGTCTTGTCGCATTATTTCAGCGTTTTGCAACTGGCTATCAGCTAATTGTGATTGCTGAACACTTCTATCAATGTCAGCTAAATTTATGTAGTTTACTGGCATGATGATTCCTTATGCGTAATAAGCGCCGGGATAAGCGCCTGTTTGATTAACATCAGGATTAAATGGCGGAGTACTTACCACTGATTGATTGCCTCTACGAATGCCGTACACCAAGTTACCTAATGCAGATTGCACAGAGTTTGCGCGATTTTCGTCACGATTTAATTGTGCTTGCCATGCGTTATTAGCAGTATTCATCGCATTATTAGATGCTTGTGTAGCTGCACCGATTGCCATATTTCCTTGTGTTTGTGCCGCAGATAAACCTTGTCCTGATTGACCTGAAAGCATTTGATAAATTTGTTGTTTATTAGCGGCATCACGATTAAACGCATTTCCAAACTCATTAGATGCAAAGTCTTGATTATAACGATTTAGCGCTTTTAAAGCTGTTCCACTATCATATCCCCCACGAGCAACCATAGCACGATTAATGCCTTTTTCGCCTTCTGCCATGCGGAAGTTATATCCGGGGTCTTTCACAAAGTCTGCATTAGTAAACTCACGCAGAAGCCTACCATCACCCATTTTCCCTTCATTGTCTATCTTGTATTGCTCAAGACCTTTTTCCCAATCTGCCAAACGTTTTTGATAGATTTCATCGGTTTTCTGCTCAACCCAACCCATGTCTGAATTGCGACCATAGTCTTTTCCATACTTAGCGAAGTGTAATGAACGAACCTCTGCTGCCGCTTGGTCGCGAGTAGGGCGTGGCGCATAACCGCTAGTATCAATTCCTAAGTATTGAGAAAGCAGTCTGTTAGCTTCCAATCCAGTGTTTAAAAAAGGTTGCGTTTGAGCTTGTGAATTTAAAATTGATTCAGTAATTCGTTGATTTTGTAATGCGGCAGCATCTTTTGCCGCACGTTCAGCAGCTTTGCTACCGCCCATAATCCCACCCAAAACTGAACCTGCTACACTTACGCCTGTTGACCAATCAAAAGCCATAATAATTTCTCCTAGACTACCGTTCCGCTAGCATCAACCCACACAGATGGATTTGCTGATAATAAATAAATTGGATAACCTAAATCTGTATCAAAATACGGCCTGCCTACCCATAATCCTCTTGTTGGCCTTTGTGCCGTTGTGCCTGATTGCTGCATGGCAGTTAATGTGCCAAACAATCCAGTAAAAAACTCTTGCCAACGCAACTGAACAATATTTTCAACCTGAACTGGTGATTGGTTTGGTGGTGGATTCATGAAGAACCTTTCCGCATTTCCAATGTTGCACCAAAAATAACACGCTTAATCGGGTCTGTGATTCTAAACTTAAATACCCAATCCCTAGCTTGACCTAATCTATGCCAATTAGCGCGAGTTTTGTACTTGCCAACTTCACCCATTGACACCCATCTTTCAACGCCATAAGTGTGACCGCCATCTTTTGAAACTTGCATCATAATCTGCGGATTTGAGCCTTGCCCTGTCTGCAAACCTACGCCTGCCTCTAAATTTAACTGAACACTGTCACAAGTGATTCTGTCGTTGTTTTCTTCCAGATGCCTTCCTACAATTTCAAATGCAATCGGTTCGCCGTTGTCTGTGTAAGATTCAGGATTGATAGTGTAAATGTTTCCATTCTCAAAATCACTCGCCACAATTCTATTTAGATAGTTTATGCTTAATTGTGTTCTATGTCTTGTGAGATTATTACTTTCTAAAATTGACCAGCAATTACTCAATCCATCATACAGCCATGTTCTTTCAGCAGATGGAAAATTAAGCACAAGCATTGGATGACCACCTAGCATATAAGAGTAGGCTACACAGTCGCTAACAGATGTATATCCGTTAATAATATGTTCCAATTCAGGGTTGGAAATCCTTTGTGGCAAATATCCATTCATACGCGCCACTATAACCTCGCCCATACGGTTTTTAGCAAGGTAGGCTAGTGTATTGTCATATTTAACGACTGATTGCCTAGCAGCGCATCCCCACTCATTAGCGCCACCTGAAATTCTCTCAAATGGAAAATCAAGACTTCCTGTGTTTGTCCAAAACTCTGTTGAAAGCTCACCAAATAAATGTAAGTTTCCGTTGTCAGACGCTACCACTACAATGTCGTCAGGGTTTGATTCTGCACTAGCAAAGTCTAATGCATCCCATAAGAAACCATTGTTAATGTCAGAAATATAGAATCTTTGAGAATCAGGAGGGTTAACAATAAAGTAACCATCTTGCCATGTAACCGTTTCAGCGCCCGGATAATCAGCATCTGTTATTTGTTGAAATTGTAAAACAGTGTAAACGCCAACAACAGAAGCCGCACCAGCAGGATTGTTTAGCATCGTATATTCAAATGTATTCAATCCTGTAACAGTAATATCAAATGTGCCGTTATAATCAGCAGAAACAGCACCTGAAACAGTAATTTGCATGCCACTAACCAATCCATGAGGCGCAGCAGTTGTCATCGTAGCAACTACTCCAACATGGGTGATGCTAGAGATAGTTTGGACTGTTGGCTGAATAAATGTGTAAATCCATCCATCAACACCATCGGTAAGCATAAGCTGGCGACCATTGTCCGCCATGTAAACTCTGCCGCTAGTCGTGTTAATTGTGCCTTTTGATGTCTTTACACCTGAGTTATTGACTTCGTAAAACGTTCCTCTATGCACAGCATAAAAGAAATCACCTTTTTGCCATAATCCGCGTACAGGAGTTTCACCGAAAGATGTAAACAAATCTAATCCGGGAGTGCCGTAAATTGCCACTCTTGACCTATCACCAGGAGGCTGAAACTCAAGATAGCAGTTAAGACGGTTTTGTGCAGTCACATTGACCGACTTGCCAAACATTCCAGTGCTGAATAATTCAACTTTCATTAATACTCACCACGATTAGAATAACCGTAAATTCCTGTTAAATGTCCGACCTCTGTTTTCATGACAGGGTCAGGCAAGTTTCTATTTCTTACGTTAGCTTTGGCCTCTGCTGTAATAGCTATTGCCTCTGGCGACATTTTCATGCCATATTCAGGCGCAATTTCCATCGCTAAACCATAATTTAACAACCTGTTATAGCCGGGCGGGAAAGTGTATTGCGTAGTCAAATTAGCAAAGCTAGTTAATTGTTGTGTTCTGCCGATACTGATAGTCAAATCTGATTGTGGCGCACCATATAGATAAATAGTAGCCAAAGGATAAGCGTAATCACAATAGAAGTAATTAGGGATTCCTGATTCATTGGCTTTATATGCGATATAAGCATAGTCTTGCGAATTAATCTCTTGAAGCGGATAACTCACGCCATTAAGGTTAACTACTACATGGTCAATAATAACAGGTCTAACCGTGTCAAAATCACCTCCTACGCCTATTGTGTACGTATAAACGCTATTAACTAGCGGAAATGTTTCGGTTTCAATAGTAAATATATAGGTTTGGTCTGTTGTCCATGAGTCCAACATATCATTTAAAGACACTAAGCCATCAGATGCTTGCTCTGCCGTTGGAGTTTCGCTTTCCCCCAAAACCCCTGCTATTTTTAAAGCCTTAGTGATAATTTGCGTAGCTGATGGCATTTTGCATCCTTTCAATAAACTTTATGCTAACCCCTCTTGCGAAGGGCTAGTTAAAACTTACTGAGCTGGAACTGAGCCGATTGTTGGGATAATTGCCCAATCAACTAAAGTAATGGCAGTGGCAGCAGCCGTACCATAAATAGTTACAGAGCCATCAGCAGTTACCACACGTTCAACACGCAACAAAGTGCCATCAGCGGCAGCTTGAGCTACGCAAGCCCAAACTTTACTGTTGGCCTTAATCAAGTCGTTAGTAATCACTACTGAGCTTGCGCCGATAGGGATTGCTGCCGTACCTGAATAAGTATTGCATGTTTGAGCGCCAGTTGTAACAGACCCTACTGTGCTTGCAACAGCCAACCCTTGTGCAACCAATGCAGATTCTAGTTCTGCTGAGAACTCTCGAATAGAGCCGGCAACGTTGCCAGCATACGCTTTTAATAATTGAACAGCCATGATATTTCCTTTATGAATAGCCCAAATTCATGGGCTGTATGTTAAACAGTGTAATATTTGCAGGACAGTTCTGGATAAGTAGCAGCCCAACCAAACAATACGTCAAAGCGCATGCCCATTACATCGTTTTTAGGGTCGTAGTACTCAGTCACTTTAACTGTCATGCCATCTTCTGTGCGTTGCGATACTGAAACATTGCCTTTTCCAGAAGGTGGCGCAAACATCGGAACCATAGCCAAGGTAAACGCATCTTTATGATACGCAACGTTAGTTGCATAAGATGTTGAAGCATTGCCGATAATCACATATGGCTGACCTGTTGTAGGCGATGCTGTAACGTTTTGGAAAGCGCCACTCGTTACAATCGCTGGACTGATTGGAATAGAGGTAGCACCTTGAGCAACGTCAGCAGTTACCACAAAGTTAGCTGCTTGACCTGTTGATTGACGAGATTGTGGGTTAACCGCAAATACGCCCGGCAATGTAATTACAGTGCCTTTAGTCAATGTGCCACCAGCAACAGCAACAACAGTAATGCTTGAGCCTGTTTGGTTAGCACCTGAAATGTTAGTGGCAGTTGCCGCACCATTGGTATGAACATCAACGTTTTGATCCATGGCTGATTTAAAGCCAAATGAATCACTTAACATGCCTGTGTCATATTGGCTTGAAATTTTAGATGGGTTGTTGAAGAATCCACCGAAACCTTGAACCAAAGCAGCATTAAAGGCAGGGTTAGCAACTACGGTACGGCTGTTTCGCTCACGGCCTGCGCCCATTTCATCTAAACGCTGAGCCAAGCCTGTCATAGCGCCAATAGCAAGTGCTTGAGTATTAGGCAAAGCGCCTGTTGCGTTCAAAGTGTTATAGGTTGAGTAGTGAGCCAAAGCCAAGCCCTGACGGTCAATCTCGTTGGTGATTGGTGCAATTGCAGCCATAACTTTATCTTCAAGGCGAGTAACAGACAATGTGCGCTCCAAGCTAGTGAAGGCAATATCGTTACCACCTTGTGACAATGTCAGCGGAACTGTTTGTTCTACGGTTGCTTGTGGTTCAGCTACACGACCTGCACGATATGTGTAGCGAGGGGGCTTACGAATGTTAATGGTTTGACCGGGCGCATAACCTCGACTCATGTTGTCGGTGAATTCATCTTCCCAATCGCGATTAACGTTCTTGGCAAAACCCAAGTTGTTTTTGATAATAGCAAGTGCCATTTTTGACACAATACTGGTGGTGGCTAATACGTTTGACATATCAATTCCTTTAAATTAAAGCCACTTTGCCCCTCGTTTACGTGCTTCAGCTTCATATTCTTCGATGCTCATGTCTTCTAGCTTCTTAGTAAAGTCTTTGCTTCCGTTAACAGGGTTAATCGGTGGCGGTGCATTTGATTTAATGACTGGCTTTTTAGCGGATAATTTATCCTCAAGTTTTCCAATCTCTTTAGCTTGTGCATAAGGTGACAGTTTAGAAATGCGCTCCGCTTCTGCTGTGTCTTTAGCCAAGTGATACACCAAGTCAGAGGATATGTCACTTTCAAGAATAGCAAGGTAAGCAGGTTCTGCAATTTGCAATTTGCTTGCACTTACGACTTCATGAAAGTCATCATATTTACTTTCGCCTTCATCCAATAAGGCATGACGACGCTCTGTTTGTCTTTCAATTTCGCTTTTTTGTTGATTTTCAATTTCAGCGCGTTTTTTGTTTTCTTCAATCTGAATAACTTTTTGTTCAGCTTTAAAGTCTGCAAGCGCTTCTAAATAATCATCATAGTTAGCAAAATTGTCAGATACTGGCTTTTCGCTTGGTTTGTCAACTTGAGCAGGTTTAGCTGGTTCAGCTTGCCTTTCTCGTAACTGGCGTTCCATTTTGCGTTCAAGCTTAGTAATTCTTTTTTGAACAATTTCATCAAGCTCGGCTTGAGTAAATGTCTTTTCAGCCTTGTTTTCATCAGAGGGCTTCTCTGCTTCCTCTACCTTTTCAGGGATAGATGCCTGTTCTTCTGCTTTAACTTGTTCAGTTTCGGCAGGTTTGTCTGTTGCTTTGTTTTCAGCTTCATTCAAAGCGATAATTTCATCTTGCAATGATTGTTCCATTACATATCTCCATTACGGACTCGGTGTAACTCGCCGATAAGTTTTACTTATAATACAACTACTTTTAATTAATTTCTATATCTTGTTCAATATTTTCACGAATAATGCTTTCGCAAAATAACTTACATTCCTCTAATGTTGGTGGTGTAAATCGTTTCCATCTAATCGCATAATCAGAAAGTAAAGTTTCATATAATATTTCAGGATTATCCATCATATATTCTGCTTGCGCTTTAAATGCGCTAGTGCATGGCGTTGTAACGTTAATCGTTCCGTCACCTAAGTTAGTAAATGAATCTGCGCCACCTAAATCAGGGTCAAGTCCACGCCCAATTTTAGAAGCAATAGTTTTTAACGTTGATGGAACAGTGATGCTTATCTGTGAATCGTAGCTCATTAGAAGCCTCTTAAACTATTGGCAAACTGCTGCATAATAACTGTTTCGCTAGCGGTTAATCCTGTGCGGAAAATAAATCTTCCATAGGTATCAACAGAAGTTCCAATGCTGTACGTGCCAACGATGTTCTGCGCTGTTTGCGTGACTGTTCCCGTAGAGCGCGAATCAATAATCGTGGCTGACTCATAGCCAGCAGGGAACGTTCCAGACAGTAAGTCTGTGCTGTCAAATACCCAGTGATAGTTTCCTACGCCATTAGATGCCTGTGCCGCTACGGTTCTAACGTACGTAGATAGTGAGATTCCAGTTTGAAGCATAGCGCCCCAAACATAAATGCCAGACGTTCCATCGCCAAGATATAAACCATTGGTCGCAGTAGAAAATATTGCTATTTGTGGGTTAGAAACCACGCTTGTGGTTGTGGTGTATGTCATTGACACGCGCCACCACCCATCACCAACATCAGTTGCGCTAGAGCTTGTGACGTTAGTCGCGCCAGTAATCTGCCCTGTTGTCAGGTTTACGACAATTCTTGGCTCCGGCACCACTGATAGATGTTTCAATTCTGCGAAGTTACGACCAGCCGCTTTTATGTACGCGGAATACGTATAGGTGTTTGCTTGTGCAACATAAGACTGAAATGTTCTGTGCTGTGAGTTTGCGGTATCTTCAACGAGCTTGTCAGCGGTCAATGTTCCATCAGGCGCGATAATTGCATTGGCAGATACTGTTGAGCCTGACTTAGTCCAGCTTGCATTATCAAACTCTTCGGAGCGAAGCAATAAGTTAACCGCACCTTTACGAAGAAACGGCTTATTTGCAGTCGTAGCTTGCGTCAGGTCTATTGTGCTAGTTGCATCATCAACCTTGCCAACAAGCCCGTCTTTAGTCGCTGGAATCGTTCCTGCTGAATCTTCCCAGTTACCAGCTACAAGTCCGCTTACAGTTCCAATGCCCGGAATGTATGAGTGAGCATCAGCGCCGTAACTTTGAAGGATAAGAAGCGCTTGCCTCTGAATGGCATTGCCTGAAAACCTTCTTAATCCAACGTCTACAATCATGATATAAACGGCATAATGTAAAGAGTGCCACCAGATGCAACTTGAATTGCGCTAACAAATCCGCTTGGTGGAATGTATAAATACTCAGCTTGAAAAGCTGGCACATACATACTTGCTGTTGTTGCTAAAGTTCCAGTAGAAGAAATCTCAACAAAGCAGTCAGTAGTAGATAAAATCCTAACGCATGAGCATGTAGGAATTGCGCTAGATACAGCAGCCGTTCCTGTATAAGCTAAGGTTATCCCTGCCAATGGTTTGGGTTGTCCGTAGGTGTCATTCTGGTTCATAATCTTCGCCTTTTTCAACTTTATTTTCAATAATTAATGCTAAAGCCTGCTCAATCATGTCAAGTCGTGATAAGGCTTCGTTAAACTGCTCGGTCGTGTTTTGTTGCGCTTCCATTGCCACTTTAATGCGGTCAGTTTCAGCTCTATATCGGTCAATTTCAATTTTATCTCTATCTAAAGCTAACTTAGCCTCAGTTTCAAACCCTTTATTTTGCGCTTCAGTAAGCGCTTGTTCGCGTTCTTGAATAGCGATTGATGCTTGCTCTAGCTGATTCTGCAAGTCATTAATCATTTCAGTGGCTTGAATTTTAACTTGCTCTGCTTGCTGCATTACAGCTTGGACTTGAGGATTGTTTTCTCCATTTTCATCGTCTTTTAATTCAGGAGGCTGTATTTTCTTCAGTCGCTCTGCCACTTCTTCCGCATAAGGCACATCAAGCGATTTAAACAGCAAATCACCGATAACAGGCATCAGGTTAGGATTAGACTGCGCCAATGTCGTTAGGAACTCTGCGCCTTCTTCACGTTTAGTCGCAAAACTTGCGCCACTTGTAGCTATTACATCATATTTACCCACGCCAAGATTGTAGATTTTATTAACTTCATTTTGTTCATCGCGATATTCTTTAACCGCTTCTGGTTGCGTTGGGTCAATTTTAGCAAACTCTTGACTGCCATCTTCACCCAAAATACGAATCACTCGCTGAGTATCGTAATATTTAGGGATGATTTCAACAATGATTCTACCAGCATGAGCAACAGATTTAGCTAAATTATCAGGAAAGTGAAAAGTAGCAATATCACCTTGTTGTCTTTGAGCATTTAAAGCTCTACCTGATTTAGCGTTACTGTCTTGACCTAATGAGGCTTGATACATGCCTAAGCCAGCTTGAATATCATGTTCGCTAGTTTGAATGTCTTGCAAAAGTCCAGAAGGAACGCCAGCAAATCCTTGACGTTGCGGAGGAGGCGCTAATTGTCCATTAGTGGTTACAGGGTCGTATTCAAGATAAGCGTAGTTTACGCGGTTAGCAGATGCCCAACGTTTTGAGGTAGATTTAAACTGCCCAGTCGCCCCAATGAATGGTGCTTTAACTGTTAACGCTAAAGATTCAGCAATCGTTGAACGGTTATAATTGTACATTCTTTGTGGGTCTTTAGCGCCTCTAACGATGCCGCGCCACCACATACGACCATCAACAACTGTCACGATGCCAAACACAGGGATAACTGGAATGTATGAACTTGCAAAAATGCTCTCTTCTAAGATTTCAGCGCCTGAAAGTTTAGCCCAGCGCACAATCTTACGATGACAATCACGCCTGTCAATAATGATAGGTGCGTCTAACGCATCTTTGTATTTCTCTTCGTACTCGCTTAAATAAATTGAGTCACCTGATTCTGTAAGCAATAAAACATCTTTTTCATAATCACAGTAGAAATATTCAGCAAGCCTTACTTCTTCTTCTGTCACCCAAGTATTAGTATCGCCAGCAGAGCTAGCCCATTCGCATGGGTCAGCATCAGGGTACATTTTTTTAAAGGCTTTGCGGCTTACCATTTCAGTGATTAGACACTCTTTTTGGTCGCTTCCGTCTATTTCGTAGCTGTCAGGGTCGCGATACACGCTAAATCTGTTGGGGATTTTTTTAATCTTGATTTCTTGCTGGAATGTACCGTTTACATATTCAGTGACAATACGAAAGAATCCGACTCCGCTATCAACTGAACCTTCACTTGCCCAATCATAAGCCAAGTCAGCGTTACTTTCGCTTTCGATATGACGGATAATGCCGTTCATCACTTCTGCTACTTCTACATCTGCTTTGTCATCAACAGGGCGAACCTTGATTGATGGGGAGTTCATGCGAATGGAGTTTACAATTTGATTTTTGTATTGATTGACTTTATCAACGGTGAGGCAAGGTCTTGCGCCTTGAGGGTCACTCTCTCGGATTTTTCGGATGTCATCAGGCCATTGCTCTAACAACCCAACAAAGCGAATGTCGTCTAGCTCTTCGGCTCGTTGCGCTGATTCGTAGGCTTGCCCACGTTCAAAAAACGCTTTAGCACGAGCCAAAACGTCATCTTTACGGTTCTTTTCTTCTTTATCTTGCTTTTTCATTAACCCATCCAACCGTTTGAACCGAAAGTTTCATAATAATCATCTTCTGTTTCAATGACACTTTTAACAACTTTTTCAGCAAATGTCAAGCAAAGCGAATCAGCTACGTCTGGACTTGACAATCCACGCGCTTTCATATCTTCTTTTTTCTCAATCTGAATCTGTTGTTTTGGACTGAAGCCATACTCAACCGCTTGCAATTCTTCTAGCAGTTCGTTGTCATTTGGCAATTCAGCGCCAGCTTTTAAGAACTCACGAACCAATCCCCACATTTCAGCGCGTTTATTAAAATACTTGGCTGTGTCGTTTGCAGATCGGCCAGCAACTACATCAATAATATTAGCGTTTGGTCTTAATTGCTTAACGCGGTCAATCACGCCGCCACCAACACCAACGCCATCAATAAACACAGCATCAGGGTTAAATTCGTCTATCTGCTCAACAACTCTTGAGGCTAGCGCCATTGTATCAAGCCCTCTGTATTTAACAGGCTCATACACTTTTCTGCCTTGACGCTTAATAATCACTGATTGGTCATCACCAAACCTAGCCACGTCAACACCAAGCAGTTTTTCTAATCCTTCGTAACCTTCTGCCCTATAGTTTCTGCATGATTCAATAATGTCTGCACCAATAAACTGATTGCTGCCAGAACGAGGGAATACACCACGAACACGAACACGAACAAAGTCGCTATCTTCACCATAGTCATCAACCCATTGCTGTATTTGTTTTAACGATGCTTGCTTGGCTTCACGGCTGTCAATTTGCCTAGTAATCCATCTATGCTTAAACTTACCAAAGCACTCCCTGAATCTTCCAGTATTTTTTGTCGGGTTTCCAAATGCTAGCCACATCGCGCCGGGGGTTGTCATTGCGCCTTCTGTAACTTCCCAGATTTGGTCATGAATACCAGATGCTTCGTCATAAATAACTAAAACGTGCTTTTCATGTGTGCCTGCAAAGGCTTCTGAGTTATTAATTGACCACGGAATTGCAGATGCAAACCATGTATCAGGATATTCTTTGTGATAAAACTTTGTTGCTGTCCATTCAAACCAATGTTTGTTAATTGATAGACGATGCCACTTTGCTAATTCACGCCATGTTTTAGCGCTTAACTGATTGGCTGTGTTTGAGGTTACTACAATTTGAGGGAAGTCGCGGGTGGAAATAAACCAAAGAATAATCCAGCTAACAAATGCTGTTTTACCAATACCATGGCCAGAGGCAATAGCAATTCGGATTGCTTCATCTAAAGTCGTGCCGTTTTTAATTGCTTCGCCAATAACCTTTAATGTGTCTTCTTGCCATACATCAATTGACTGGTCTTTTAGTGAGCCTTCACCCCACGGAAAAACATAACGAACGAACCCTAGAGGATTATCGTAGAACTTTGCTATATCTTCTATTAATTCAATCTCTAGAGCGTTCACGTGCTTTTAGTAAAATCTCGTGGAATCCTACGTTAACATCACCACTTAATTCCATAGCCTTTAAATCAGGTAAGGCTTTGTCTAATAAAGTTTTCCCGATATTAACTTGTGTCTGTGATAATTCAATAGTCCCGTCAAATGCGGACATTAATCTATTGATGATTTGTGATGCTTGAATCTTAGCTCTTACATCTTCTTGATGACGCTTTCCTAATGGTCGCCCTGCTGTTTTTGCCATAATTATTCACCTTTGCGAATAACACGGTTTAAGTTACCGTTACCTGTAAATTTCTGTGATGATTGATGATGTTTTCTTACGCTTTAAACTTTCCATTAACATTGGGTTAACTGGAACTCTTAGCATAAGTTTAGGTTCATCTTGCACAATTATAAACCCAAATTGTTTATAAAGCGATTCCAATCTATCTTGGTCTATTCCTTCTTCGTAACCTTTAGGCTCTAAAAGAATTGCAGTTTGCGTTAAATCTGCATCTTTACCAAGTTGCTTCAGCAGTGCTTTAGCTTCGCCTTTTCCTCTGTTGTCTTTATCAACGTAAAGGTTAGATAGCCATTTTACATTAAATTCTGATAATTCTTTATGATCGTAAACAGTTAATTCGCATGAGGCATTGTTTACTTCATATTTATCAGTGCGTGATTTATCCATGTTAATAGCAAGTTGTTGTGCAGTTGTTATTATGACAGCAAGTGGTACATACTAAAACTTTTCCATCAACAATGATAGTGTTAGTTGAGCAACTAGCATGAGCAGTTAAAGAAATAGTCAGTAGTGTTGCAGCTAAAATAAGTTTTTTCATTTCAATCTCCAATGATTAAAAGGTTGATAGTGCGCCAGCGCTAATCTCTGGCTTATTAATTTCATTTATGTTTCCAATGCTAAGTGATAATTGCACTCTTGTTTCAAAATCCATCATTAATTTAAACTTATCACAAGTTTAAACGTATTAGCTTACGCATTGCACTATCACGGCTGGTGACTGCCGATACAAATTTGTAATCTACGCTGCTAGCAAGAAACAATCACCATGCGTCATAGTTCGCTATTAAGCCATTACAGCCGACCAGTTAGTACCAGTCCAGTGTTGCCACAGGTTGCGATTACCTTTCCCTACTCGCTGCGTCTATTAAGGCTCGCCGTGGTCTTTTACACCGCCGCTCTGGAATTGAACCATTCCGCTCACCTTGCCTCGTTAGTTTATTGAGATAGCATCCGCTTTCAGGTAAATCTATTATAAACACAAATTATAAATTATTGCAAACTAATTATACATACTAAGTGATTTTAAATTGTGCTTATCTTTACATAAATCATAGTGCAAGTCTAATAGTGCTATGGCTTTGCTAAACTTAGGCTCATACACTTCATGCCTTGCTAGATGCCCGATACTTTGAGCATCTATGTTGGTCTTTTTAGCTATCGCTTCGTAAGTTAAACCAGCATTTCGAAGGTTTAATATTATCCGTTGATAGTTAAGTTTAATCATGCGAATAAGTCCTGTGTTTTAACTTCAACATTGTTAAAGCGTTTGCCAGCCTCTTTTAAGTTTAATACAGCCTGTTTATAGTAGCTGTCTTTTAACTCAATGCCGATTGCTCTACGGCCTAATGAAACTGCCGAAAACATTTCAGTTCCAATTCCAGCAAATGGAGTAAAAACAATTTCATTAGGGTTTGAATATAAATCAACTAATCTATCCATAACGTCTAATTGCGTTGGCGTTACGTGCTTTTCGTCATCATCTTCTTTACTATCATGGTATGGCAATAAATTACCTTCTCTTACATCATCCCAAACGCTTGAGGCGTAACGCTGCCAAATGTAATGATTTAATTTGCTAATCTTGTCATTTTCTTTTGTTGATTTAAGATGCTCAATAAGTTGCTCTGCTGTAAATTTTGTTTCATTAGCGTTATTAAATGCTTTTAACATATTGGGCAAAATAAGCGTATCGCCCGCATAATGTTGCAATCCAAATGGGTGAGTTACTGGTACTTTATTTTCACCTTTCTTTTTAAAAATTAAAATGTAATCAGGATTAGCCGTAAAGCATTTAGTTGAATCTTCAACAATAAATTTGTGCATGAGCGATTGAACCATTGTTCTTATACGAACTTTTAAAGGTTCTTTCCATACTGTAATTCTGTTTTTATATTCAAATCCATATTTTTTGTATAAATCAATAACTGCGCTTGGAAAATCTGCCAAAGTTCCATTCACTTCACAAATATCCGTAATATGCAAAGCATTAATTCTTCCTTGCTTTGTAACTCTTGCCATTTCTTTAACAAGGTATTCAAATTGCTTTAAAAATTCATCAATACCACTTACATTGCTAAAATCTCTTTCACTGCTTGAATATGTGTAAAGAGACGCAAAAGGTGGACTGTAAACAGATAAATCAATGCTTTCATCAGGCAATGATGGCAATATTTCCATGCAATCGCTGTTATAAATTGAGTATTGGTCTGTGTGTAATTGGTCTTTTGTAATCATGTCATCTCTCCATTATAAAAATTTTGGTAATGCTGCGTTATTTTTAAACTCTTTGCGAACATCAGTAAAACTGTGATTGACTGCATTTACTAAGTTTTGATGTAACTGTATAGTCTTTTGTGTTTTTTGCTCTAAAGCCTCTAAAACACGTTCCTGACCATCACTGGCCACAATGTCAATAGTTACATCACGTTTCTGGCCAAATCGCCAAAACCTGCGAATTGCTTGGTAATATTGTTCATAACTCCATGTAGGGAAAAACACAGAATGGTTACAATGTTGCCAGTTCAAACCCATGCTAGTCATCTTTGCTTTGGTGATAATTCTGTCAATGTTACCTTTGGCAAAGTTGATTAAAATATCCTCTTTTTTATCAATAGACATTGAGCCGATAATTTCCACAGCGTCTTTGTCTAATTCTTTTAGTAATGCGCTTTCCTCGTTAAAGTTGCACCAATAGACACTCGTTTTGCCTGCTGCCAGTTCTGCAGCCAATTCACAGCGAGGTTTAATTGTTTGTTGCTGTTCGTGTCTGACTTCTGTCATTGACTTAGCCACAGGCGTTAATAGTTGCACCTGACCGTTAATGTCAATTAGTGATTGGTTTTCTACTGAATGATAGTTTTTAATTAATTGTGGCAATTCATAACCGTCATCACTAAAGCCAATATCACTAGGTTTTTTAACCATGATTGACCATTGATTTACCCACGCAAAAAAGTCTTTTTCAGCATGGGGTTTAAGATAGAACTTTTCACCGATGTTGCGATTATTGCTATCAACAGAGTTTTGGTTGTTTTTGAAAAACTTGGTTAGCATATCCATGTAACCCATATACCCCAAAGCCTCGCTAGACGTTCCTAATTCAATAAAGTCATTAGGGCTTGGTGTTGCTGTGGATAGGAAACGATATGGCACTTTTTTAATGAAAGCGGTTATCTGCTCTTTAATCTTTCCGTCAAAGTTTTTTAAGATAGAACTTTCATCAAGTATCACGCACTCAAAATCAGACGCATTAAAAAAATGTAAACGCTCGTAATTGCAAACAACAATCTTTTTTGTAAATTTACCGTCTTTGCAATGTTCAATGTCATCAATGCCAAGTTTTTCAGCTTCATCTAAAAACTGAAAGGCCACAGCTAAAGGCGTAAGAATTAAAACGCGCTTGTTATGAGTTAAAACAATATTGTTTGCGATGGATAACTGAATTAAGGTTTTACCAAGTCCAGTATCGGCAAATATACCAATACGGCCTTTTTGAACTGCTTTGTCTATAATGTATCTTTGAAAGTCGAAAGCAATGTCTGGAATCCAGTTTGCTTTAAACCCAAAGTTGCCAATAGAGTGCTTTTTTGCCTCTATAAATTGTGAATAGTTCATCATATCTCCAATGTTTAACCCGTAACTTATTATAATTTAATTTTAAAATTTATTGCAAACTATTTTTTAACATTCAATAATCATTTTTGCTTCATTCCCATATCCGCGCATAATCGTTATAGGTTCAAACTGCTTGTCATCAATGTTTAATGCTTTGGCTATTCCATCAATGGCAGCTTTACTTGCGCTTAAAAGATTATCTAAATCACGTTTACGCTTATCTGACTGCATAAAAGTTATTTTTAAAGGTAACGTATCAGCAGGTTTAAATTTTCCGTTTACGCGCTCTGTAAATGCTATTGTGAAGGCTTCTAGCATTACTTCATTTTTAATCTGTACTGTTTTTGCCCAGTGTTGCCCATTTTTGCGATTAGGCATAAGTTCAGAGCGTGGATAACTTAACTCAATAATCATAATAAACCTTTGTCTATTAGCCTAAGCTGAGTTTCAATCATGCCTTCGTAATGCGCTAATTTTAAGTCTGTAATGCTTAAATCTGTTTTTAATCGCCTATCAACTGCATCATGGCAATTTGAGCAAGCATAAGCGCCGTGTATGTCAGTTACTTTTTGCGCCATGCCATGCCCGAACCTAACGCCATTTATGTGAGCAAACACAACCGTTTCGTTATTATGATTGCATATATTAGGCAATCTGATTGTGCAACTTTCACCTTTTGCGCTTTGTGTAATTTTGCTCATGATAAACTTTCAAAGTAAAATCCATTTTCAGCGGCATATCGCAAGCAGTTATCAAAATAAGTTGCCATTTCTGCCGTGTTAAGTTTAGCGGTGCTTAGTAAGCGTTTATGGCTTTCACCGTCAATCTCGGTTATCTCGTACAAAAACTTAAAGCGAAGCAAATCGTGAGTGAAGTCTTTATCATATCCAAAGTGATTGCCAAACTGCGTTACAAATTCCCAATACAGCGCATTTGCGTTTTGGCTGCGTTTACTTTTACGCTCACTTACATTAGCCACATAATCACCAGTTTCAACAAGCTGTGTTACCTTGCTGATGAAGTTAGGTAGATTGTGTTTTGATAGGTGAAAGTTTTTAATCATGATTAATTGAATTATCTTTTTCCATTTCTTCTGCCCACTCTTTAGCAATTAATCCTGCACCAATCATTTCAGCGCCATGTGCAGATAGTGGATTTAATCCGTAGTAATAATCAATAGCAGTTCCTACTTCTATCATTTCTTTAGATAATTTATGTAATCTATTTATAATTTCTTTTTTAGTCATAGCAATGTTCTCTATGCAACTCAATCAACTTAGCACCTAGCTTATAGCTTATGTCAGTCTTTACGCCGTAACGTGCCATTTTTTGAAGCCTTGATGGCTGAACGTCAATCTCTCTAGCTACTTTTGCTAAAGGCTTATAATTGCGTCTTAATTCAATTAATATTTTTTGCCAGTTAACCATCAATCACTACTCCTAAAGCCTCACGCGCATACCGCAAACTAATATCAGGATATGCACTAGGGTTAGCAATTATTTTACGCGCCCACGCTTTCATATCTCGTTTAGGCTGCGTCATTTTTTCTACCGCCTCTTTTACCTCCATTGCATGACGGTGATTTTCAGCTTTAGCCAACGGACTTGGTAAACGTGCAAATATTGTTGGCTTTGGCTTGCATAGTTCAATGATGTCTTTAACAGTAGGCATATGTTTGCTACTATCAACCCAGTCATCAAATGCTTTGCTTACAGTTTCAAATTCATATTTTTCAAGTTTAGAAAACCAGTAGCGCAAAGTTTCAATGTCAAATTCTTTATTGTCATAAGAATTGCAAACAATACGCATCATCAGCATAAATGGCTTTTTGTCTTTATCAATCATCAGAATGGCACTCCGTTATCGTTAGGCTCTTCATCTTCCCATTTTTTTGAGTTAATATAGCTCGCTGGATATGGGATATATTTTCCACCGTCTTTAATCCAATCCATGCTTTCTTTTTGCCAACTTAAAGCATATAAAACATTATCCAAAATTGGCTTTTCTTTCTTCCATGCTTTTATTGCATCACCTTTGTTTTTCTTTTTTGGGTAGTTTAGCCAGAAAGTTTCAAAATCTTGCTCATATGAATTTTTAACCTTAACTAAACTTACCTTACCTATACTAACCTGTGATTCCAAACTGTATACATCCTGTATACATTCTGTATCCAATGTGTATACATTGTTTTCTTTAAGAGATAATTTATCCTTCTCTTCTGTATAAACAGTTGGCTTGTAGCGGTCTTTCTGAATTAGATTGTGTATGCGCCAATGCTTAATTACGCACACACCATTTTGAAATGGAATAACAAAGTTTTTAGCTAGCAATAACTTTAAATCGTCATCATTACAACCTAGCATCCTTTGTATTTTTTTTGCATTATTTATAAATCCGTCATCATCAGCTCTCATTGATAAATGAAAATATAAACATTGACTTGATAGCGGCATATCTAAAAAAGCATCACTATCAATTATTGTTTTAGCAAACATTCTACGCTCTGCCATATAAAACCTTTAACCAATAAAAAAGCCGCTAACCAACATAGTGCAAGTATGTCAATTAACGGCTAACTGCTTAATAGCAGTAAGTAAATCAGCCTCTTGCACAAGCATTACTTACTACCACTACAACATTAATATATACCCAATTCACAGGCTTGTAAATGGGTTTTCGTGATACACATAATTAGCTACATAACACACCTCGCCAAACTGATTTTTAACCTCTTTGCGCTCGGTTTTAATATCCCATCCTTGCTGGCGTAATTCTAAAATACGTGCGCCAAGCCTATATGTTCCGAGATAATTCCATGCGGTCAATGGGTCAATGCTGCCGTGAGTTTTAAGGTATTCTGCTACTCGGTTTAGTTGTGTCATTTTATTAAGTCCTTTTTATTATGATAAGTAAAGATAATTGACCAAAAATACATCCACTTAAAAACAACCATTGTTTGGTTAAATTAAAAACTTCAACTGATAAATAAAGTGAAATAACATAAAAAACCATTAATAAAATCCATTTCATTTTTATATCTCCAATGTGTTAACGTGAAACAATCATAATTTATATTTTAATTTTATGCAAATAATATTTGCAATTTACTTTTAAAGCGATTATAGTTACATACATGCAGTAAACATTATTGGAGATAAAAAATGATAGAAATTAAACATAGATACACAAATCAAGTTTTATGTAGTTTTGATGTGGATAGTTTAAAAGATGCTGTAATTTCTGCGGTTAAAAAAAGTTTCAACTTGAGTGGTGCTGACTTGTTCAATGCTGACTTGTGCGGTGCTGACTTGCGCGGTGCTAACTTGTGCGGTGCTGACTTGCGCGGTGCTAACTTGTTCAATGCTAACTTGCGCGGTGCTGACTTGTTCAATGCTGACTTGTGCGGTGCTGACTTGCGCGGTGCTAACTTGCGCGGTGCTAACTTGTTCAATGCTGACTTGCGCGGTGAAATTTTAGCAATAACTCCTATTTTTATTAATGGTTTAATTTGGGATATTACAATAACAGAATCATTTTTAGAAATTGGATGCCAGCGCCATAAACATGAAGCATGGGAAAAATTTACTTATGATGAAATATCATCTATGGAATCACGCGCATTATATTTTTGGAAGCAAAACAAATCATGGTTACTTTTAGCATGTAAATCACACAAAAAAGAATCATTAGCTAAACGTAAAGAGGTGGAGAAAAAATGACTGGCATATATGGAAATACACGAGAAGATAAAATCAGAGAGCGCGAATTAGATGCTTATCTAAATTCACGCGGCGAGTGGACTGATGATGACAAAGAAAAAGCTAAATCAGAATTATTTGATGACATTACATGGAATGGTGCGAAGTGGGATGAAAAACTCGAAGGCTGGCGCATGGAAATGTTTATTGATTGGGAAAATGTAATGACCAGCCGTATGCCACGTGAAGAAAAGTTAGCAGAAATGACTGACATACAAACTCGGTGCGTAGAAAAATATTGCAACGATGAAGTAGAAAAAAATCCTGACCTATATTGCGAAAGGTATTGCCGATAATGGATTTAACGACTGTATCAATCGGTGATGCTGAGTTAGATATTTACTATACCTTTGATGTAAGTAACGGTGAGTTGCATATCCACGAAATCAGCAATCTGGATAACGTGGTCAATCTTAAACCTTTACTTGCCCCACAAGTGATAGCAGATATTAAAAACGCATTGATGGATAAAATTTTAAACAGTAGTAACGTAGTAAGTTAATTGGAGATGATGAAATGGCACTATTAAAACCAGCAGTAAATAAAATGGCTTATGCAAAAATAGGCTTATACGGAACAGCGGGTAGCGGTAAAACAAGAACAGCAACTGAAATTGCCATTGGATTACACAAAGCAATCGGAAGTAAAAAACCTATTGCGGCTTTTGATACTGAGCCTGCATTTAGCTTTGTTTTGCCTTTCTTTCAAAAAGCAGGAATTGAGTTATTGGTAGCAGATGAAAGTCGTGCATTATCAGACTTAATGGCTTTTATGGATGAAGCTGAAAAAGTATCTGACATTGTAATTATTGATTCAATTACCCATGTGTGGCGCGATGCTCAAGAAAGCTACTTAGCTAGACTTAACCAAACTCGAAAACAATACAACAAAAAACCCTTGCCAGCATTAGAGTTTCAGCATTGGCGACCAATTAAAGCGGCATGGGCAGAATTTACAGATAGATTTTTGTCATCAAAAATGCACGTTATTGTTTGCGGTAGAGCTGGAACAATTTATGAATATCAAGACAAAGATGATGGCTCAGGTAAAAAAGAACTTATTAGCACTGGCTCACGGATGGCAACAGAAAAAGAGCTTGGGTATGAGCCTAGCCTTTTAGTTGAAATGATTGCAGACCGTGAAAAAGGTAAAACTGTAAACATTGCTTGGGTGCAAAAAGACCGCAGCGATACAATCAACGGTGCTGAGTTATTAATGCCAACATATAAAAGTTTTGAGCCTCACTTTAAGGCATTAAATATTGGAGGACAGCATTTTGAAAGCATGGATAAGCGTAACTCTCAAGAGATGTTTGCTGATGCTGATGAAAGTGGGTTTGATGTTGAATTAAAACGCAGAACTGTATTATGCGAGGAAATAGCAGAACTTCTTAAAAAATACTATCCATCTCAATCAGTAGAGGACAAGCAAAAACGAGTTGAGCTTGTTGAGCAATTCTTTGATACTCGTTCATGGACTAAAGTTGAAAGTTTACGTGCCGATGTTCTTAAATCAGGATATGAAGCCATGAAAGCTAAATTAGAAATAGATTTTGAAAGTAAAACAGAAAGTGAGAGTAAATAATGGCTTCATTAAACAAAGCAATGATTTTGGGTAACTTAGGCAAAGACCCAGAGGTTAGATATATGCCTAATGGTGAAGCTGTTGCTAATTTTAGCATTGCGACTACCGATAACTGGAAAGACAAAGACGGCAACAAACAAGAGCGTACAGAATGGCATAACATTGTCATGTATCGCAAACTTGCTGAAATTGCTGGAGAGTATCTAAAGAAAGGCTCACCAGTTTACATTGAAGGCAAACTGCAAACTCGCAAATGGCAAACAAAAGAAGGTCAAGACAGACATACGACTGAAATTATTGTTGACAGTATGCAAATGCTAGGCACTAAAGCGCAAAATAATGATGCAGGTGATAGCAATACTCAAGCAAAACAAAATAACGCGCCTAAAACGCAGGAAAATCAAGCTAATGATGCTTTTGAAGGCATGGAAGATGATATCCCTTTTAATTAAGTCCGTTTTAGTTTAACATGCCTCACGGACTATAAATATATGAGGCTTTTATGAAAACTTGTTTTAAATGTAAAAAAACCAAAAGCTATGATGAGTTTTATAAACATAAGCAAATGGGTGATGGATATTTAAATAAATGTAAATCTTGCACAAAAGAAGATGTTTATAAACATAGACATTTTAGTGAAGCAAGAGAAAAAATACTTGCTTATGACAGAGAAAGGGGAAATAGGCAAAATAAAGAATATTTAAAACTTTATCGTGAAAAGTATCCAAAAAAATACAAAGCTCATGGAATTGTTGCAAGAGCAATTAGAGCTAAAAAATTATTTAGGATGCCTTGTGAAGTTTGTGGAAATTTAATAACAGACGGTCATCATGATGATTATGACAAACCATTAAATGTTAGATGGTTATGTGCTGAGCATCATCGTGAATGGCACGCAAAAAATGGTGAAGGGCTAAATGCATTTTAATAATGATTAAATGGACTAAAAGCAAAATAGGCGACCACATAAGCAAAACAGCTATCCAGCATGAAAACTATGTTATTGCTAAGTTTGTTACCTATATTAACGGTGAGAGAGTAGAGCGTTACTTACTAAGTGACGTTTCTACTTATCCGCATAAAAGTTTGAAATGGTTTGATAACAGCCAATCGGCTAAAGATTATACAGAAAGGTTAATAAATGGAAAATTTAATGAGAACTGATGAAGTAAAAAAAAGATTGCAGACTGTAAATATGCGACATTGTTCTAATCATACAGGTATCGGTTATTACAGAATTGTTTACATGAAGATTGGAAAATTCTTACAGTTTAAAAAAGGCGAGTGTGAAAAACTGATGGAATACTTTGAAAAGATGGATAAAGTCAATGAGATTATAGAGGTGTAATTTGGAATACACGTATAGCAAAAAAGACTTTAATAAATTCGTATCATACTGTAAGTTTTGGCTTAACAAGTTTGGCATAACTGAATGGGAAATTGATTTTAAGCACCATCAAATTGATTCAGCAGCCAGAACAACTTACAATTGCACAGCTAAACTTGCTTGCTTTCAATTAACCATTAGAGGCAAAGGTGATTTCTGCTTACAAAGTGATTTAAACCGATTGGCGTTACATGAAGTTATTCATTTGTTGCTAGCTGATTTTTGTTATTCCATAAGCGAAACAAAAGATTATCAAAGTGACTTAGCAATTGCACATGAACACGCAGTAGTTATGAGATTAATGAAAGCAATACTTAACTAAACAATGCGCCGTTAGCTCAATGGATAGAGCAGTCGTTTTCTAGGCGATAGGTTGAGGGTTCAAGTCCTTCACGGCGCGCCAAACAAAATTATGAGAGCATTTACAAAACCTAACGGACAACCTAAAACTCATCGCAGACCTCGCGTATGTGAACATTGCAGACAAAATATAAAAGGTGCTTGCTTGCTGCCGTTTAGATTAACTTTAAAATTAAGATGGCTGCATAAAAAATACAATATGCCATATATACGCAAAGATAAGCAGCTAGAAAATATGCGTAGATAATTTAAAATAATTTACATTATTTTGCAAAAATAGTTTGCATTTTATTTTAAACTGTTTTATAGTTACTACATAAACAACGCAAACGGAGAAATAAAATGAAATACTTAACACAATCAGAAATTCAAGAAGCATTAAACAGAGGTGCTATTTTGCATAAATCACCTGGCCATGATGCTAGAGTTTATTTGACTATTGATAAAAATACATACGTTCCACCTGTTGGTAAAGTTAAACCATCAACATTGTCTAAATTAATTGAATCAAAATCAGTTGTTGATGTAAAAGTTCCAGAAGTTTTTCGATTTAGTGCTTTTGATGCTTGCTACGCTGTTTAATAATGCTGCGCTTTATCATCATAGACGAGTTTGGTGGCAGGCTTCGCGCCTTTGCTACCAAACGTGAAGCAAAGCAGTTTATACGCAATAAACGTGGGTGTAGTGTGTGTGAGATTAGTATTTTTGATGTAAGTGAAGAGTGTTTATTTTAATTGGAGAAATAAAAATGGAAAACTTAGATACTGTTGAAGTAAAACAAAGTAAAAAAGAATTATTAATATTAGCTAATCAAAAAATATTAGAACTTGAAAAAGAAGTAGAAAGACAAAAAGGATATGTTGAAATGTATCGTAAAGAATCACAAGAACGTAAAAATCAAATTGATGAAATCCATGATTTTTTAGATGGGCTCCCGAATGTAATGCCTAAAACTAAAGATAATTATTATGAAAACAAAGTTTCAACAAGATTGCTTTCTTGGATTGCGTCTAAAGCAAACATTTAATCATGATTGACTACAAAAACCACAAGCCATCAACAGAAATAACCGAAGCAGATATATGGGGCGCTGTGTCTTTATTGCTACCTTTTGTCTGTGTGATTATTCTTAACTTACTTTGAGGTGAATATGTATAACGTAACTAAAGACCCCGAAGCGCTTAATATTAAAGATGCTATTCAAGCAATGCTTTTACAGCAACCTTTAACACCAAAAGAAGTGCAGGATATTCTAGGTTTGGATAAGACGACTACTACAAACTATTTTACCTCGCTCAAAAAACAAGGTTTAATCGGCTGGCATGACAATTACAAAACTGGTCACGTAGCACGTAGAAAATATATTGCTTACAAAAACAAGCCTAAATTTAGCGAGATTATCAATCATCGTTTAGCTGGTAGACAGCAAGTGGCAAACGACAAGCGAGAGCAAAAACGCCAAGAAGTTAGCAGAGCAAAGCAAAATCCTAACGTATCAATGGTTGTCAGCATTGACGACTATCACACCAAATCAAACCGCAGCCATAAACATGAATGGCGTGGTTATAACTCAATGAATGGACTTTAACATGGTTACCAAAGACGAAGAAACCGCTCTACAAAGCGATAACAAATATTTTATGGATGATGATGCCAACGAGTACGAAAAAATGGCTGTAATCATGTTTTACGTAGCTGTGCTGTGCATTATTGCACTGTTCTTTTTGATAAGTATGCAGTGTTATGGATAAAGACTATCCACTACTAACGGTTTATGTTGTAGCTGCCAGTTGCATGGTTGCCGTGATGATAGTAGGGCAATGGTATGACGCATTAACTCATGTGCCAAAAGTTGAGTACGTTCCGTGCAGCGTTACGATTAACAACATGGCACGTAAATTAAATGTGACTTTATTAGATATGTGTGAATTGGAGAGATAGTTATGTGGAAAATTATAGGATTTTTTGTAGGCTTTACCTTAACAATGATTTTGTCTTGGTATGGTGGAATTGATTTTAATGAAAGAGGCTTTCCTCAAGCGTGGTTTACTTTTATCAGTATCATGATTGGTATTTTTATTGCGATAAATGTAAAAATATATGAGGCTGAATCAAAATGAAACCCATCCAAAAAGGCATGACCACAGCCGTAACTCGTGGTGAACTTGAAGCTGCAAAACGTGAAGGTCGTGCGCCTGTTGCAGATGTTACGCAGTTGACTTGGTTTGAGGATGTTAAAATGTATCAATCAATAGCCGGATTACACATGAGAATGATAGCTAAATGGTATAGCGGTGGATTTTATAATAGAGGTCTAGAAAGTGATAAAGACCTCTTCGCCCCGCCTGAATATGAGTGGCAGTGGATTGTGCAACATAATGACGGCAATTTTGCTATGACTAATGACCATTTTAAAACAGAAAAAGACGTTCATAGGAACTTTGCGGTTAAAGTCATCGAACCCTACGAACCATCAAAAAGAGAGGTGGAGTGATTATGGAAAATAGAACTTACAGGTATTGTGTTCGCTGTAAAAAATTAACACTATGGAATCTGCTTAATGATACGTGCTCAAATTGCGGATTGGGGAAATGAAATGACACAAAAACACAAACACGCTGATGTGCTTATTGCAATCGCAGAAGGTAAAGAGGTTGAGTATTTACACCCTGCAACATTTATATGGGAACTTTCTGATAATACTTCTGTAAATCCTTTACTCCAACTTGAATACGAATGGCGCATCAAACCTGAACCAAAGCCTGATGTTGAGGTGTATGTTGGATGGGAAAATGTTATAACTGATGAATTACAAGAGATACCTAAGGAAAGTGTCACTAACTATGCTCACGCAATCAAACTTACCTTTGATGCTGAAACTAACGAATACAAATCTACGGAGGTGATTAAATGAGTTTGCGCTTACCTCTCGAGAAAAAGCCAAAACAAGCTTTTCAGTTTAATGATTGCTTACCATTTTTAGAAAACTCAAGAGCAGTATTAATTCACCGACCAAGATTTATTGCAATGTATCATTTGGGTGAAATATTTGGCAGAAAATATCCACCGCACTTAGGTATTACGATGTATTGCAGAAATAGCGTTACAGGTGGAAAAAATCTTACATTTTTAAATACGCTTAATGATGAAATGATTTTGTGTGTGAAGTGTGAAGAAAACGCTGTTAAAGCAGGGTTGCCTAGCGCAGAAAGCATCTGCTGTAAGCATGTTCACATCGGCGGGGTAAAATCTTATAAACTATGTTGCAAAGATTAAACAATGAACCAACAAGACAAAATTGAGTTAAGCAAGCGCATTGCTGAAAAGCTTGGGATAGATGCTTGGGTTGACATTACGCCTGACCGAGAAGCACACACACTTTTATGGCTTGCAGACGATAACGCAAGGTGCTTTGAGTTGATGGTGAAGTATGGACTTGAAGTTTATATCTATGAAACTTTTGTTACGGTTTACGGAAGAAACAAGTCTGACGAAGGTGCAGACCCATACGCAGAAGAATATTACAAAGACCACACCAGCCCAGAAGAAGCCACACGCATAGCTATTTTAAAATGTTTGGAGAATATGGAATGAGTAAACAATTCATAGAAACAACATTTTGCGGATTTACAGCAAAAGAAGTAATGGAAATGAAATCACGCATTGATGAACTTGAAGCAGAACTACATTCTATAAATGTAAATTGCCAAGGATGGATTAAAAAAAGCAATAGCCAAAAAGAGCAGTTGGCATTAGCGATTGATGCGCTTGAAAATTATGCAGATGGTGGATATACAACCCCATTTTGCGCAGAAAAAGCCCTCACACGCATTAAACACTTACAGGAAGTGGAAAATCATGAAACTATTAAAACTACGCAAGATATTTGCTAAAGAATCACTCTGCCGCGCACGTAAACGCATCAAGGCGCGTTTAAATCAATCAGCCAATGCTATGATATACGATAGAGTTTTTTATGAAGGCACAGACGGATATTTAAGAGATAGGAATTGTTATGGCAAGTGATGGCGGCAAAGGTAGCAGACAAAGACCAACGTTTGACCAAGAGCGGTTCGAACTTAATTTTGATTTAATCTTTCGCAGTAAGGAAAAGAAGTTTGACCAAACTGTGAATAATGGTGAATTGCTTGATGAATTAAAGGAAAGTAATAAAGATGACTGACACAAGTGACCCATTAGATGTAGCAAGTATTAATGAGCAAGTTAATTGTGATATGAAGGTAAAAGAGATACAGGCATTAGCCAGTAAAGAATTACCAAAGAGTGATATTTGTTGGGGATGTGGCGAACCTACAAAAGACGGTAGACGTTGGCATAACGTAGATTGCAGGAAATTATGGGAGGACTTTGGAAGACAATAAAAAAATACCGCTAACTTATCTCTATACAAGCAGTCTAGTGGTTAGCGGCATGGTTATTTCAACCATTAAGTCATCATTGGAGAGGATGATGATTTAACTTTAATGATAATTTCTCTCTAAGTCAAGAATATACTTTCCCAACTTTTCAGCATTATCACGATTTAGGCATATTCCACCGTCATTTTGTGGTATCACTTGCAGATGTGGCTTTGTCGGCTTTATCATCTGAGGCTGACACGCCACCATTGAAGTGATTGCGAAACCAATCAGAAGGGCTTTGACTAAGTTTGTCATGCTCATTTTGAGCCTTTCTAAAGCTAATTGCTTGTAGTAGCTTTTCAAATAGACGCAGGATGATTTCTAGCGTTTTCATTTTTTAAGTTGCTTAGTGCGCCATGCTGACCATACTAGACCACCGATAGTGAGAACTGCACCTGTTACAGCCTCTACCGCACCAGATACAGCGTCAGGTTCGATGTAACCTTTAGTGACCAAGATAGCGCCCACAGCAGTTAAGCCGTGACGGATAATAGAGCCGATAATAACTGTTAATTCCATAATTTACTCCTTAAAGTGAATAAGACATTCTACTGTACGATTTACCCAACCTTTGCCAAATCTGCCAAAGTTACTCAAGCTAGAATAAAAAATAATGCGCTCGGTTGTAAATTTTAGCAACACATCATTGACCGCCATTTTATTTAGAGCAGATTGCGAAAGTCTGCCCCACTGACCATCTGGATTAACTTTAACAGCACTTTGCAAGATACGTATTGCACGGCTAATACCAGTATTAACAGCGCAATCAAACAAAACGCAATGAATAGTCGGATGTAAGTTAGCAGGGAGTTTATCCCAGTAGTCACGCTTGTAAATAACCATAGCATCATATTGAGTCAAATCTCTAATATTAAGATGGGGATAAGCACGTTTTGATATACCGTAGCGGGTTTCACCGCCAGCATCAAACTTATCATCACTATATAAACCTTCGTGTTTTAGTACAAATTGAACTGCTTTGTCAAAGTTCATTGCTTGTCCATCTTATTGTCTATCTTAGCTTCAATTCTGTCTAGCTTGGTAAAAATAGCGGCCGCGATTTTGTCCAGTTCTTCACGTTTGACATAAGTACCTGCCACCAATACCTCAATTTGCTGAACTTTATCGGCAAGCATAGCATCCGCCTTTCGTAATTCATCAATCGAACTTTTAAGATTATTCAAAACCCAGCCTCCTAAAGCCCCTATAAGTGCAAAAGCCGTGTTAATTAAAGTTTGTGTGTCCATGTTTTCCCTTTTTACTTTAGCACTTCTTAATGAGGCTATACGATGTTAATAGTTGCTTGCTGTCCTGCAATACTTGACCTTAGTGATATTAAATTGCCAGCAGTTCCTTGTAAACTAAATTGTTGCAAATTAGTTGTAGTGTTAGCTGGTAAAGTTACAGTTGCAGGCTGAACTGTGTTGGTTATATCAGCAAAGGCATTTGCGCCCGTAATAGATAAATTTCCAGCCCCACCTTGATTTAAAATGCAAGTATAACTATTCCCACCGCCAGCAAATGTTTTAGAGCTTGCCGAGTTCATGCTGATAACGCCTGAGCCTGTTGTGGTGAAGTTTGTGCCTGATACTGTCCACCCACCAGCAACATCAATCTGCCCGCCTGCAAAACTGATACTACGAATATTATTATTTGATGATGACCAACCGCCAGTCGATAAAGTATTTCCGTTTAAATCTATCGTTCCCAATGTATGGGTAAAGGTTCTTGATGCATTTTGTAATAAATCATCGGCTAATATTAAATTCCCTGCTGCAAATTTTGTCACTGGAAAATCTAAAACCTGACCGTTACCTGTATATGTTTGATTTCCAGTTGTCGCTGCAAATCTTAAATTGCTAGCACCAGCCGTTAATGTTGCATTTAATGAAAAGGTAACATCGCCATAAATATTTCTTAACTCATTAGTTAAAGAGCCAGAAAATCCAGTTAAGTTAATGCCTCTGATATTAGTAAATCCTACCAACGCATCAGAACCTGCGGATACAATAAAATCTAGTGCTTGAGCCTCAGCAAAAGAAACGTTTACTGTTCTAGTGCCTACGCTTCCAGAATAATTTAGCTCAACAGTTGGAGTTCCTGTGTAACTAAAGTTTGTGACTGTTGCCATATTGAAAATAATTGTATTATTTCCAGTAAGCAATATTTTTCCTGTGCCGAATTGAATTGCTCTAGTATTCGTATTGCTACTAGCAAAAGTAGATGCAGTTAATGTTTGATTGTTTAAATTAAGATTTCCTGCTGTCAAGGTATAAGCGCCTGTGCAAGTCATAGAATAACCGTTTAAATCTACATCACCTAATGTTTGAGTGATAATGCCAGTTTTAGTGAATGCACTACCTAACGCCCATGAACCTCCAGAACCATTAAATATTACGCTACCTGTTGTTACTTGAACACCATTTGTGGTGATTGTTTTGCCTGTTGTCGTAGCTGCAAAAGTAATATTTCCTGTATAGGTTCTAGTAAGGTTAGATGCTGGATAAGCCAATGAGCCAAAAATAGACCATGCCGCACTTCCTGCTAATGTCATTGTTTGGTCAAGTCCGCTTACTGTAATATCTTGACATACAGCGCCTGTGTTAATAGTTACAGTAAATCCAGTACCAGCATCTGAGTTTGCATTAAATATAACATCATCGGCACTTGTAGGTGCTACTGCACCACCAGCACCACCATCTGTATCAGACCAGTTTGTAGTTGTTGAAGCATTCCATGTGCCACTTCCACCTACCCAATATTTAGTCGCCATTGCTTACCTCAATTTCTTCTTGAGGTGCAGTCACAATCACATACCAATCATCAAAGCGTTTTTGTTTCATGGCTTCAATTTCGGCATTGGTGAAAGTATGGTTATCAGTCAAGACAATAGCGTCTTTCAGCGTGTAGCCGTCTTGAGTGATTTCAAAGTTAATGGTCATAATGTAGATGCTAGATTAAATAAATTATCCAATTCATCTTGAGATAACCCAAGCGCAATCGCCATGTTTTGGACTAAGGAATCATTTTTATTAACTTCTGTTGCATATTCCCATGTAATTTTATCAGCCTCACTACCTTGTTGAATTGCTAAATTTACATTAGTTAACAATCCTTCTTGAAGCAAAGCTAATCTTGCTTGTCGCATTGAAACTACTGATGGTTTTGGCGGTAAAGGTGCAGGCGCAGGTTCTAAAAACTCACCGTTTACATAAGTCCATTCTGTTGTGCAGTTTGATGGGCAATCAATCCAATATAAAGGTTCTGCAATAGGAAAAGTCTTATTGTTGGCTTTAACTTCTACGATACGATTGTTTTCATTAGGTGATATAAGCGCTTTCATTATCTGTACTCCCAAACGATTACAACTCCAGCAGTTGCAGAAACAGTTCCAGAACCAGCTCCAGCAGCTCCTACTGTAACAGTTTCACTAGAAGCTAATGCTGTTGCAAGTATTTTTTCTCTAGAATATCCACCGCCGCCTCCACCTGCTACTTTTACTATTGTTGATGCAATTGCGGAATTATAATCAGTTGAACCGTTACCAAAACCAGTTATTGCAGAAGTTCCACCAACGGCTTGAATATTTGAAGTTGTAGAAATGCCTTCAACATAACCTGTTAAAATAGCACCTCTAGTTCCTGAAATATTTATATCACCTCCGCTTCCAGTTCCACCTGCGCCTCCAGCACCAGTAGTTGAAGCAACACCGCCACCAGTTGCAGATAAAAATGTACCAAAAGATGAAGTGCCTCCACTACCAGTTTGCCCACCCCCGCCGCTAACAACTTCAACAATTACAAATGATGGATTATTAGTTGCTTTTGTGTAAGTGCCTGATAATGTAAAAACTTGATACCCAATTAATGAGCCAGTGCTAGGAACTGTTCCCATTGTCCAGAAAGCAGAACCTGTGCAAGTAACTACCGCCCAACCGCCAGCGGCAATTGATTTAGTATTAGCACCATCAATCTGTTCGGTAGAGTTAGGGTCAATCGTGATTGTGCCTGAGCCTGTATTAATAACTGCAAAGTTAAAACCATCGGCTAAAGTTGCTGCCGCAGTTAGTGATAAAGTAAAAGTACCGCTACAAAGAATAACTTTACCTCTATCAGACGTAAGTACCGTGTAGTTTGCTGTTTTTGCTACGGTATCAGCGCCTAATGAACCTAAAGTAGCTAAAGCAGTTCCTACTGTACCGTCAGAGCCAAATAATCCTGCTAGAAACTCTCTTTGGTCTGTGATTGCACTTTTAAAATCACCTTCGGTTACTGCTGAGTCGGTAAATGCTGTTGATAATGGTAACGCTGTCATAATTTATCCCCTAAGTCCACATTAATGTTGTATCGTCAACATTCCACATCAATGTCGTATCATCTACATCCCACATATAATCTGCACTTGAGCCATATTGTACACTCACCCATGCGCTTCGTGTAATACCAATAGCCGCAACACGAATCACTGTTCTAGCACCATATTGAGCAATCGCAGTAAAGCTAGACGCTGAAGTATCACCAATACGAGTCCAGCCATTTCCATTATCTGAAATCTCAATTAAATATCTTTCAGCACCAGCAGAAGGTTCCCATGACAAAAACATTTTAGTGACATCTGCAGGGTCAGAGCGTGCAATCAAACCTCGCAATACTGGTCTTGTGTTTCTAGTCGGTAATTGCCATGCTGATTCAGTTGGCGCTACACCCGTGTCAGCATCATAAACAAATTCTGAATCAACTACGCATGAAATTTCTACACGCTCTAAACCTCTAGGCTTAATTCCTAAAACTTTAGCAGTTACATAAAGTGAATTAGCTAAACCAAATGCAAAGTGTGTACGCTCTCTGTCAATGCCAAAATCAATAGTAATTGATGGAGTTTCTAATAAAGTAACTTCGTAGTCAGTTACAGCAGATGCGCTTGCAAATAACCATCCTAAATTATTGCCTGAATCTGTACTAAATACTGCTGTATAAGTGCCAGTAGGCGTTAAACTAATATCTTGAATGTCTAAATAGTATCTTTCGTTAGGCGCTTGATAACGTTCAACTTCATAGGCTTCTGAAACTGAACCATCACGATTTCTAAAAGCAATGTAATATGTGCCCACATCGAAACTTACTGGCTCAGACAATCTCATGTAGCCAGTTGCAGAATCGTACTCAACGACTTCACCTGAATATCCCCAACTTGGCATATCGTGTTGAACGGCAATCAAATCGCCAACAGTAGGAATGTAACCTTCCATTTCAGTCTGAAAAGATACCATGCGTCTGCGATAACGGTTAGCCGCAGCCATGTACATACCTTCACGATAGGCTTGGTCACGACTTGAACATCCAAATAGTTGTCTTTTTACAACAAGGGATTCAGTAGAATCAGGCAATGCTGCACGAACTACTTTTTGTTGAAATGTTCCGTTATCCCAATACTCTACGTCTATTGCGTCTGCCGTTTCTTCATTAGGCATTAAATAAGACATTTTAAAAGTATTTTTTGCAATGTTTCGCATTGAAAATAATGCAACTGGCGATTCTTCTGAATCTCTAGTGATGTAAACGCTACCAGATTGCAGATAAGGCATTGCACGACCAACTCTAGCAACTTGTGTCAACGCTTCCCATGCTGGTTGTTGTCCGTCATAAATACCATCAAAGTTATCACCACGACTTGCCCATACAGAACTCAAAGCAAGTAACTGGTCGCCATCAATGCGTGAAGTAGATAGCCCCATGCCATAAGATGCTGTGACTATATCTGCTATTGCCCATGCAGGGTTGCGAGTAGCAACTGCGTTAGTCCATGTTGAACCATCCCAAGTAGGCAACATACGAGTACAAACTACATTGATTCTACGGCTTGAAGTTTGATTAAGCTGATTAGATGCTTTTAACTTCATTGCAAGCATTGTAATATTGCCGTAGTTTTGACTGCCTTTAATGTAACCTCTTAAACCTGCCCAGTTTACGTCGTTGCCGTAGCGAGTGTCTGTTTGTTTTAGATTTGTACGTGCAAATCTAGCTTCATATCGACCTGTTGCAACCCCGACTTGTTGCGAGAATCTTTGAGGTGTAGTCGTAGCTAAAGTTACTGTTTGACTAAAAGCATCAGTCCAACTTCCTACTGGTGACCCGCTATCATCAATTTCACGATATTGCCCAGCGTAAGTGACTGTAACGTTATCTAAACCACCGCTATCATTTGCGTAATAAAGACCTCTAGGCAATACAATATCAAATCCAATGGCAGTAATATCTGTGCCAGCCGCATTAACTACAAATCCACCCAAAACAGTTACTATGACAACGTTTCCTGAAGTTGTAAGCGAACCGCTTGCGGTTACAGTAAACGTATCAGCAGTTGGTGTACTAGCTACTTGAAAAAATCCACTTACAGCAGTACCGCTAGTAAATGATAAGTAAACAGCATCGCTTGTATCATAACCATGATTGACTTTAGTAACAGTTATCGTAGTGCCTGATTGAGAGTATGTGCCGCTTGTTGATAAACTTTCTTGCCCAGACACTTCAACAGAAGTAACCACGTTTGCAGGGAATAAAGTAATTTCTTCGTTAAAGCAAACTTGATATTGAATATCCTCAAACACGCCATTGGCATCATAAATCTCACCATCTTGAGTAACTGTGCTTGCAACGATTGAATCCTCTAGCCTAATTTGCTCAATATCATATTCACCTTGACCAATACAAAAAAGCTGATACAAAAATTGTTCGTTGCCTGAATATTCTGTATATGGCTGTGCCGCAAAGTCCATGTATATTTGATTGCGACCATAAGCAACTGGGATTGCTTGACCAATACGAGCTTGGTTGCCTTGCGCTGACAAGTTATAAGTAGGCGATGCTGATTGTTGTTGCTGTATTGACCTTTGAGAAAGTGAAGGCGATGGGTCACGGACTAATGCATTAACTAAAGCGTTACCTGCAAAATTAATGCCTGCGGCAAGCGCCTTCAAACCAAGTTCACTTAATCCTAAACCTAAAGAACTATTAATTCCTGCTGCTAATGGTGTTGCATAAATAGCAATAGTAATTGATAAAATTATTTTAAGAGGATTAGAGCCGCCACCGCCACCACCTTGTGGCAATGTAATGAAAGTTACTATCTCACCATCGTTTACAGTGCGATTCCAGCCGTTATTTTCTCTAAGTAATGGCTTACCATTAACCAAGCAAATAAATGGCTCAGAACGCTTTGGCGCAAGCGCAGATATGCGTTTTTTACGCTTAATGGACACAATCTCACGGTTTCTAGCAGGGTGAAACGGATTGTTTGCATAAATAACGGTTGCTTGCATTATTTCGCCCTGTAAATTCCAGTGATGTTATATGGAAATGATTTTAACTTGTTTTCAGGTGTATAAACAACTCCTGTGTTACGAACGCAATGCAAAATTGCACCATCAACCCAAATTCCAACATGAGTTGGTCTTTTAGATTGCGACATTAAAACAGCATCACCATTTTGCGCTAGTTTAGTGCTTTCAATTTCTACCCAGTTATTTCTTTCGTTATGACCAACAAATGCTCTAACGCACTCTAATGTATTAAATGCATCAACATCAATCACGGGAACGTCACGACCAAACTGTTCTTTTTGCACTTTGCGAAAAAAAGCCCAGCAATCATGTTCACCATAAACCCATGCTTGACCGATATAATCACTAACAAAACTCATTGTGATAACAACCCTGCAAATCGTTGTAAATCGTAAACATCTCTAGGAAATGGTCTGTTTGCATAATCCCCAAATCCACAGCGTGCCGTGATGCGAAAAATATCCGCTTCCACTTCTTTTAGCGTCATTGTTAGCGGTGGGTCATTTTGCGGTGCTGATAAATCGGTTGATAAGTAGCAACGATAAGTCACTTCAATTAAATCTTGAGAGTTAGCCGCCAAATCCAAATAAGCCATAATGTCACGGCTTACGTTATCAATCGTCAAAAGTAACTCAGGTGATGAACCGCTGGTCACATCAGGCAACTCCAAATCAAATGCGTATTGAACAAATAGCACTTCTTCACTTGGGTTTTCAGGTGCAGTCGATTCTAAAAAAGCCTCTAAATCGGCTTTATCTCTTACCACTCGCAAAGGTGTTGTAAACTCTGGATGCCTAAACTCTAGCGTGTGTAAGATAACTTCACCAGCAGGCGCAGTAGCGTAAGCCTCTTTAATTGCTTGCGATAGTGTAGCGTCAGGCATTACGCACCTCTAACTTCAACGTTTGCTGATACTGACCAATGACCGCCTTGCACATAAGAATATTGATAAGGCGCAGTAAAGCGAACATCATACGTTTGAAACCCATCGCCTACGTCTAATTCCATTGTGAAAAAGTCAGAGCCTTTGTTTACAGTTGTGTCAAAGAAAGTCTTAAATGTAGCCATATCAGCGGCACGAAATAACCAGTTCATCGTCATTTGATGGTTAGTCGCTGTAAATCTTTGACGCTGACGCATTGAGCCAGCTTCCATTTCTGTACGAATAAAAGCTAAATCTTGACTACCGCCATAATTATCTATGTTAGGTTTAGGTAAATCAGTAGGAAACGCTGCCATTATGTACCTGCCATTCTATTTAAACCATATCTACGTTCTAATGTAGGTGCGATACCACCACCACGCTGTAAGTCACGATTCATTATGCCGTATAACTGTTCAACCATAACTTTGATTGACATTGAACCGTCTGGGTTTTGTTGTTGCTGCACGTTGGCTCTAGTTCCTTCAGCTTCAACAATCTGAATGTTTACAATTTGATTTCCGCCTAGCTTACTGTTTGATGTAATGCTTCCGCTAGTGTTAGGCGTAAATAACTCCATGCCATTTTCGCCAACAATGTAGCTTTTTCCACTAGATACATTGCCGCCCATTGCTCTAGCGCCACCATAGTTTAGATATGGGTTTTGGTCTATGCTATAAGCACCAGCGTCAGAGCCTACGCCACCATTAATAAATGAGCCTATTGCACCACCAATACTTCCTAAAAAGCCACCTATACCACCGCTAGATTCCACTGCACCACTTAATGACTTAAACAATGGGTCAAAGATATATTTCTGATTAACAAACTGAAGCAAACGCATAGACATATCTTGAATCATGTCACCAAATGAAAGTTTGCCACTTACTGAAAATTCAGCAAGTGAACGAGCCATGTCACGACTATAACCATCAATGGCATTTTTTAAATCTTCAAAGTCATTTTTTTGGCTGTCGGTCATTTCTTTGTGGATACGTTGCGCTTCTGCAAAGTTTTCATCTGCTCTGCGCTGGTTAATATCCAAATGACGTTTTGCTATTTCTTGCGAATCTTCTAAGCGTTTTTGTTCTGCGTCATATATCTGTTCATTAACCCAGATTGCTACGTTTAGACGTTTTACTTCTAAAGCGTTAGCATCTTCTGCCGCTTTTTTTCTAGCACGTTCTAAATCTTTAATGTTAGCTTTTTCTTGAACAACTACATCTTGTCTGCGTTTTCCTGAATCTGCGCCCATTACTGCACTAGGCGCTGTGATGCCACTTAACCTGCCAGCTGCTTCAATACGCATATCTTCTGCAAGTTCACTAAGCCTTGCAAATTCTTCAGTTAATTTTCCAGTTCCCCAAGTTGAAGGTGAAGTTAATACGCTGAAAAATACTTTTGTTTTCTCAGCAGCAGACCCCATTGTGATGCCTAAGTTTTCAAAGTCAAAAATTAAAGGCTTAATAACATTGTCGCCTACAAAACCTAACCCACTTGTTAAAGTATCAGCTAGTGCAACATAGGCAGGCGTTAATGATTGACCAACTGTAATGGATAAGTCTGTAAATGATTTTAATAGTTTAGCGTTAGCCCCATCTACGCCATTTGCAGCAATAGCAGCGTTACCTAACTGACCCTCTGTTTCAGCCAATATACCGTTATATTCAGCTTGGCGTTTTTCTGCCATTGTTAAGTCATTGACTGACTTGTTAATTTGAGCGGCATACTCTTTCCACATCACCGAAACGTTTTTAGTGACACCAGCGTTATCAACTAATACAGAGTTTTCGTTTTTTATACCTTCTGTTGCAGACACAACAGCTTGACCAAAATCTAAAGATGCTTGACGACCAAATGCGGCAGCGTCTTTAAAACGCTCAATCATAGTTACCGCTTCTTGTGTGCTAAAACCTCTAGCCAGCAAGTTCTTAAGTGCAGTAGCCGCCTCTGTGGTGCTTAATAACCCATCTTGAGTGGTTTGCAATGCAAGGTTAAGTGTTTTTTCAACATCTTCGCCTGCGTAACGTGCAACACTAGCCAAACCATTAAGTGAATTTTGATAAGCAGTTGCCGCATTGATTGTTTGCTTAAGTGTGTAAGAAATCACACCGAGAGCGGCAGCAGATTTTAAATAAGTTGCGCTAAGTGATTCAGTAGCAGATTCAGTTTTTTTGCTAGTGCTGCTAAAATTTGATAAGTCTTTATCAGCAGTCTTTACTTGGCTAGTATCAACTTTAATCTGCAAGGAAGCTATATCAGTTGCCATTTAATAATCCCCTATCCATTGCCCTTAAAGTCATCAATTCCCAATTAGTTAGCTTTCTGTTAGTTACCCTTAACCAAGATTCTATCTCAGTGCAACTAATTGGGTTTGCGTTCATGCCGTATTGCCTAGTAAAACTTAAATCAGAAAACAAACCTATAAGATATTTTACTTTATTTGGCACATTTGGTGATATTAATTCGTCAGGCATCTTGCGTGTACGTTTATACACAGCCTGTAAATGTTCTCGTAAAGTATGACCATCTTTTTGTTTAACGTTTAACTTTGTTTCATGCTTAACAAACTCTACGAGAGAATCTGTTAAGCCTTGATAAAATTTGCTATATCCATCATCCCACGTTGCACTTGCGTTCGTATAATTGGATATTGTTTATAAATACGTTCAGCTTCATCAATGCTAAAACTTATTTCTTTTCCATTTTCAATTAAACCTTTCCAGCCTTTAGTGTATTTAGCTAGAAATTTAGCAGTAATTTCAGCATCAAATTTATCAACTAAAATCTTGTTTTGCGCCAACTGTTTTTTAGTAGGATTTTCAGGAAGTTTATTTTCTTCTTTGTAATCCTCAATTTCAGCGAATAAAATGGATAAATCATCTTGATAATTTGTTGACATAGCACCAACCACAGTGATTTCTAAGCCCATAGGCTCGTTATCTAGTGGGTTCAATATCTTTATATCAACTCCGTTATTTGATGCGCCTATAACGTCAAGTTTTGAAATATCCATTTTTACCCTTATGCTGCTGAATCTTGAACAATAAGAGTTGTTTTATCTTCACCAGTGCCTGTGTCATTAAACAATGCTTGATAACTGATAGTTTGCACTAACCCTTTTTCACCGTCATCTTTTGTTGCAGAACCTAATTTAACTCTAGGCATTACAAATGATACAAAGTCGGGGTTTTTAGCATTTGAAGTCGTAAACACAAACATCAATGCGACTTCATCTTCATCAATGAAAGCATCACGCAAATCACCGTTTTCAAAGAAAGCTGTCAATTCACCTGTTACTACCACACGACCTTCAAAAATGTCTGGGTAAGTGTTTGAGCCTACAACTGGTTCAGCACTCATATTACCTGCAACGTTAATAGTTAGACCAGTCAATACTGTTTGACGTGAGCCTAAAGCGTATGCCAAGCCGTTTACAGACGCTAATATGCCTGTGTTAGTAGTAGCAGTAGGGCTGGTAAAATATTCAGCCTGCGCTGTTGTAATATCTTTACCCATAAAGTCAATGCCGATTGTAGCCATACCAGTAGGTGGTAAAGCCACATTAACTGAGTTTACCTTGCATCCAGTAAACAATTCAGATTCATCAACATCATCATGGAAGTGTTCAATACTGAATGAATCGTCAGTTTGTGCTGTTTCAGGGGTGTAAGATTTTTTACCAACTACTGAAATTGTAACTGTATCGCCAGCAACTTCATCTGTCAGCACTACACCATCCAGCGGAACGATATTCAATGTGCCAGCCGCAACACCAGTGACTAAGCAATAATGGTCATTGTTGTTTGCGGTAGTGAAACCTGTCGCTGAGATAACGTCACCAACTTTAAAGCCGTCAGTTACAAAGCCGCTTGATGAATCTGTTAATGTTGTGCCTGTGCCTGCTACTGCGTAAGTAGTGCCTGCGCCAGTAGATGCGCCTGCTACAAAGTCTTTACGCAAAGCAGCCGCAATAAACTGTGAATAAGTCTTAGGTGATAATTCACCATTGATTGAACCAGCAACACTACGCACACCATGACGATAATCTGCCACTTGATAATCAGTACGAATTTCTGCTGATTGATATGCTTCTTTAGTTAATGATAAGTCTGAAGTCACTCTGCGGAGTAATTGACCGCCAGTTGCACCAGCAGCCACACCCCAAGTTGTTTCTTTTTTAAATCTGACCTGTTTAGCTACGCCTGTCGCTAATGCCATAATAATTTCCTTTCTTTAAAAAACATCAGCCTGATAACGAATAGAAACAGGCAAAATATACCAGCCTTCAACATTTAAAGCAGGGTTAATGCTTGGGCTGTTTAATACTCTAACTACAATTTGACCTACTGTAAATGACTGTCCTCTAGCAAAATAATTTAGCAAGCTATCAGCCGTAGTAGTTGCTGTGGCAGTGCCGTCACCTTCTTTAAGATAAATGCTTGCTTGCAAGATGCCTACGTAGCGTTTGTGTGCATCACCTAGTGATGGGTTTTCAGTTTCAGCAGGCAGCAAGTTTAACCTTAAATAAGCAGTATTTTGTGCAGGCTTATAAGGTACGTTTTCCCATGCAATAGGAAAGTTAGCGTTAGCTGCTGACCATGCGCCAACTGCAACTTCTAATGCTTGTCTGACCGATTTAACACTCATGCGTATTTACCTGCTATTTCCATTACTGAAATTCTAGCCATACCTTGTGGTGCTTGACCTGAATAACCCATCTCTAAACGATAAGAATAAGGCAAGTTATTTGTAATATATATAGAATTGTCTTTAACTTCCCATTTTTTAGTTGCCGCATCTGCTTCAGTAAAAATTCCAGAGCTTGGCGCACTACCAAATGGTTGATTGTCTAATCTATCTGATTGATTTGTGTATGGGTAATTTATCCCAACATACCAGTTACCACGAAAACGACCAGAATCTACTGGGCTTTTCTGTACAACTTTAACATACAAATCCAAAGCAATTTTACGGACTACTAATTTAGTATTGCCATTAGCTTTCTTTGTCCATTTATCTATGTCAATAGTGAAACTCATACTCGAACCTGCATTTCATGTATGACTACTAACCCAGCAGGATTGATAGTTTTAATGCTAATAATGCGATAAGTTACACCATCAAAAATAAACAAATCTGTAACGTCAGGCGTTACATCACCTTTAATGATTGCTTTTCTATCTGTAACTTCAACCATTGAATCAACTGCGTTAATCTGGCTTTGTGTGTAATTTAACAAAACCCCATAAGTAGAATAGTCATTAATGGTTATTACACTTAAACCTGTGTCTGGGTCATAATCACCTGATGTTTGCTTTCTTAACGTGCAAGCCTTGCCTTTGCTTTCAATCAAGCGTGAGGCGGTATCTTGCAGGTTTTGATAGAAACTCATGCTCTTAACACTTTACGAAATGAGCCACTAGAACCAGTAGCAAGATAAGGCGCAAGCAAATTATCTATTGCACGATATTTTGTATACTGTGGCTGTGATTTATCATATTCAACTTCAATCACATCAACCTTTTCACGAATTGTAGCTCTAGCCAAGTCAGGTGCTAATTCACCACTGTTAGCTTTATATGCCAATTCAGCGCAAGCATTAATAACTTCTAACGGCACATTGTCTGATGGATAATAATAATTGCCACCAAGCATTTGATAACCGTTAATTGTGCTGGCTTCGTAGTCTTCACGTTCCATAAAATTGCGTGGAAAATCTAAAGCCTGTTCTGCGCTAACTCGAACGCCTTTCCAACGCATACGATAGACTTGCTGTAAGTAATCAGTTGCTTGCACTAGCAAACTTTGTCTTTCGCCTGCTGTAATTAAAGCCCAAGATAGATTCCCACGTTTTGCGTGATAATCATTAGCATCATCAAGGCTACATAATGAGATAGCGTCTGTTTTACCAGTACCATCTTCAACAATAAACCAATCGCCCAAAACAGTAATTGTTTCAGCAGTTGTTGCAGAAGTTGAGCCTGTGTTATTTGTAGCCGTTATAACGCATTGAAGTTGATGGTCTGTATCATCAGCAATAACGACATAATGAGAAAGAGTTGCGCCTGCAATATTTTCAACATTAGCATTAACTCTTTGCCATTGATAAGAGTAAGAAGTAACACCACCAGTCCATGTACCATTACTTACAGACAAAGTTTCACCAACGGCAACAGTTCCGCTAATGACTGGGAGAACGGTATTGACTGGAGCTGCCATTATTCAATCCTTACAATAGATTTATGTTTTAACTGAAACCTAACTGCATATTCGCTAGTTTCAAATATTTCACCTATTTTACGACCATCAACTGGCTTGACGACTTTAACTTTAATCAAACCGTTATTTTGTTTCGGCAATTCTATCACTTCATTAATTTCTTGTGTAATAACTTTTTGTTGTGTAACAACTTTTGATTTAGTTCTAGCCATTTAGAATCTCCAGAGATTTATGTTTAATTTGCAATCTAACTTCATGCGCTGATACTGTTAAAACAGTGCCTATCGGCCATTGATAGCCACGATACTCAAATGGTGCAACAACTTTAACTTTAACTTGACCTTCTAATGCTTCGCCAAATATCTGCGGTATTACAAAATCATTAAACTTTTCTGCTTTGTCGTATTGCTTAAAATATTTAGTAAGGCAACCGCTAACAACTCTGTTTTCACATTTATTATGTTTGATAAATTTTTCATGCATTTGCATGATTCGTTTATCGCCATTATAACAATCAAATCCTGCATAGATAATAGGGTGCGCTCCCATCAAGTAAGCAACCCATGATGCTATTACGCCACTGTTAAACAGATACGGATAATCAGGCCAACGGCATATTTGATACTGCCCCCAATGCCACGGACTAATTACAGGCGCATCTGAATATTGCCTTAACCAATCACGCATCCATGCTTTATTGCCTGTGTGAATATTATCCATGCAAACAATGTAATCAACTTTTCTGCGCTTTGCGCCATGCTCATTTACAGAAATGTAAACATCAGCATCAATTTGCTTTAAGTCATCATCTAGCGATTTGCCACCACCCATTATACAAATTGACTTGCCTGCATGAGCCATAATCAAATCAGATAAAGGTGCTACTTGGTCAAACTTCACAGCCCAACATCCCAAGGTCTTGGCTTGCCATGAAAACATACAATATCAGCATCATCAGGTATGCCTTTTTTACAGTGATATTTCCATGAATAAACATTCATAATATCTTGCCACCGTTGGGCATCTTTAACAAATGGCAAAATAAAGCCTTGGTCACCGCTAGGCCATTTAACGTGCTTTGCCATATTGCCTTGTGGGTCTTTTATGAAAGCATCCCAAATCTTTGCTCTAGTTTCTTGTGTAAGATACATTAAACCTGACCCGATTACATTATCATCACCGAAATCAGTTAATACTGTATCTACATTTACATTCTCAGGTTCGTTGATAACCAAAGTGTCTAAATCATAAAACATCACATCGCCATGTATGTCTGGGCGGCATATTTCTATTTTTGCCCACCATTTAGCCCAGTCATACCATAAAGATAGTGTTTTAATGCCTTCAATCTTCACGTCTGATAGGCATACAAGGTTTTTTACTTGGCTTGATAGTCTATGCACATGGTCAGGATTAAAATCGCCACCAGAGCGCAATACGCAAATATTAGTAATCATTCAAACACCATTAAATCTAAATCAGTGTTATATCTTGGATATGGCACTTTGATAATGTTAGGCACTTTGCCAATCATGTTTATATATTCTGATATGTCACGATTAAAAACAGGTGGGGTGCCTTTCCTGCGCCATTTCCTACCTGTAATTTCACCAATAACTATGCGTTCATAGTTTTTCATTATTTCAATAACTGACTCTATTTCATCATCAGGAATATGTAAAAGAACTGTATAAGCAAGCACGGTGTCAGCAGGCTTCCATTCATTAACATATTTATATCTTGGATTGTTTATTTTAGCCTGTTTTAAAGCGTGTGTATTTATATCGTAACCTTGATACATTAAAGAATTAAAGTAAGGCGATAAACGACCATCACCGCACCCAAATTCAAACACATAACCTCTACACGCCATCTGCAATGCACGTTCTAATCCAATCTCAGGATAACGTTCGTTAGGCGGTGTAATATGGTCTAAATCAATGTTGTTTAGCCAGTAATCTTTTGTACTCATAAGCAAAAAGGGAGAAAGCCAATTAAGACAATCTCCCTTCCGTTCCCCTTACTTTATCACTAAGCTGCTTGGCTCAATGTAAGTACACCAGCGGTGTGTTTGATTGATGTAGCAGTTTTTGTCCAATTACTTCCTGTTGCCAATTCAGCATCAGTTGGGGATTTAACTGAAGTTGACCAGCTATAACCTTTAAGACCTAGACCAAATGTGTAATCAGCTTGGAATGTAGTCTTAATGCGTTGTGAGCCGTTGACTGTTTCAATGTTAGTTACCAAGTCGCCTGCATTGTGGCAAACAATACCACCAGCAGCCAATGACAATACTTTGATGTCATTAGTTGCAGTAGCTGGAGTTTCACGCAATGCTGGTGCGTCAGTTACAACAATACGTTTGCCAAGAATATCAACAACAGTAACGTTACCTGCAACAAACAATTGTGAAGCATTAGTCAAGTTCAAGCCAACCAAAGCATGGTAAGTTGCCCCATCCATTACGTCAGCAACAAGCAACTGTGAAGAATCACCAAACAAAGCGTGACCTTGATTAATGTCTGCATAAGTAATTGCACGCCCAGTGCCAGTATCATAAACCGCAGTAGCACCTACGTTTTCGATTGCTGCAACAGCAGAAGCGATACCTGCGTTCAACATATCTTTAACGATAGATTCTGACAAGTTTTGTGAGATGGCTGCCAATGCTGCTTGTGGGTTTGTGCGAATCCATGATAACTGTGCAGGTTCCCATGCAATAGGACCAAATCCACCAGCCACTTTTACAGTATTGTCTTGCAATTCAGCTACGTTAGTTGCTGATGCTGATGTGTTTGTTGCATAGCGGTCAACACGACGTTGCGCAGCGTGAAGGCTTGAGAACATAGATTTCATTAAGAAATCACCGTCGAAACCTTCAGTAGTTAATTGAATAGCACCTGCTGATGCCTCGTTAAACTTATCCACCATTTGTGAAACGGTTTCAATAGTTGCTTCCTTAACGTATTCGTTAAAGACCTTCATATCTGATAAAGCCATGATAAATTCCTTTTAGTTAGTTAAGCCGATTCATTTAGGCCAAACTTACTACCAAAATATTCAGCACGTTCTTTTAAATTGCCGTCAATCTTGCCCTTAGTTTGACCAGAGCCGCCAGATGAACCGCCACTTGAACCACCACCGCTGTTAGCAGGTGCAGATACAAAGTATCGACCTTCTTCTGACTTTGCCCACTCATTTACAAAATCTGCAAGTGCTTTATCGCCTACTTTAGCAATACGAGTATCACCTTCAGCTACTAATTGCACTTGACTGGCTAATGTAGATTTAACGGCTTTCAGAAATGCTGGATTGGTTACACCGACTTTAGTCAATGCTTCAGTTAATCCATTTTCAACAAGTAATTTTTGTGTAAAACCAGATTCCGCTTCAAGTTGTTTTTGAATATTGCTTACAGCCTCGTTAGCCTTTTTCAAATCCTTTTCATACTTCGATAATTGCTCTTTATATGAATCACGTTCGCTTTCTAGTTTTTCCAAGTCCTCAGGACTTACTTGTTTACCTTTACGCAACTGCTTCACTTCGTTTAAAAGTTCATCACGCTTTTCTGCTAAAGGGCGTGTTGCTTCTTCTACTGCGTGTTTAATTGCGTCTTTAATTTCTGGGTCGTTAATATCAATAGCCATGTTATGTTCCCTCAGGGATGTTGTGGACTCAGTCCGAAAATAAATATATTAGGCTCAGCCTTAATATCATATTGTTATATTAAACCTTTTTTTATGTTTATGTAAATAATTCGCCATCTAAGCGTTCTAATTCTTTTAATGTGTAAACCTTACCACGCTCATTTACAAATCTGTCCAGCGTCATGCCTTCACGAAATAATTTGCCTTTAGCTTTACCTAGCACTTCATCTTGAAACTTAGCAGGCTTTTTGCGTAACCATTCTTGATAGGTTAATGATTCAGGCACTTGCCCATCCATGCTTGCCCTAGTTGATTGCGGCACTTCTTCAGCATCAAAGCCTAATTCTTGCCATGATTTAATCACTACTGTGTAAGTAGAGCGGCAGTTAAAGTGGGCGGGCAATGATGGTTTAGCCTGACCTATTCTGTAAATGTTACCATCACGGCTAGCGCATAATTCAGTAGTTCTGGCATCTAGTGTTGCTGTATAGCGATAACCTTTAATCAAGTCTTGGTTTTCATCATAAAAAGACTCTCTAGCGTAGTTTGCTGTATGTGCTACGGCTGTTCTGACAACGGCTTCAGCATTACGTTTATTGATTGCCAATATACCATCTTCATAATTTAACGCACGACTACCTCTAATGCGTTTAGTTATCTGTGGGATTGTTTGACCTTCAACAAAGCCAATTCTCACAGCATCACGAATCTTTGCACTTGCATCGGCTTCTAAACCGCTAACCCATTCAGATAACAGTCTGCCTTGAAACGGTCTAGCCATAGCTGCGGCATATACTTGTCTAGGTGCTGGACTATTAAACTCTAAAGCTAAAGGCACTGCATTATCAAATAGGTTTGTTTGGTAGCCTAACTCATAAGCAGTTAATTCTGAAAGCGATACATCAAGTTCATCAGCAACTGATTGATATGCTTTTTCGTTAATTTTTCGGATTGATTTTAATTGTTCATCAATGCGTTCAACGCTAGGTGATTCAGGTAAACGTTCTAGTTGTTTGATTAATTGAGCATACAAATCTGAATCAGTACGTTTTAGCAAAGCAATAATCTTATTGACTATGCCGTTGCCATATCTGATTAAACCTATCTGATGCGATACTTCTGCATCAAGTATTTTGTCATTAACGCCCATTATGATGCTACATCATCATCCGTATTTAAATCAATCGTAAGATTAGGCTGTGCATTGGCAATCTTTTCCTGTTCATCTTCCATTGATTCATCAGCATCAATAATTTCACCGTTTTGTAAATTCTTAAACAGCGTGTCGTAACTGATTGCGCCTGCTTGCCATGATTTAACGAGTTCAGCTAATTCTTGCGGTGACATTTTAGCTGGGTGATAGTCAGTGTTAAGTTTAAACTCAATCTCTTGCGTAATGCCTTCCCACTGAGCCATGAAGTTAAGCATTTTCTCTAATTGCTGTGAAATCATTTTGGCAATCCCAGCCAATACAGATGATTCGCCATTAACACGCAGTTTCATTGTTCCTTCTGCTTCAACGCCTGCTTTTTGTTGCTCAAGCATCCTAGCGCCAATCACTGCCATTTGTTTTTCTTTGCGGTCTAGGTTTTTCTCTAGCGCACCCAATCCTTGACCACTAAACTCAATAAACTTTCCGTCTGCGTTTTCGTTATTGCTTACAATAGCCGTCTGTGAGCCTAGATATATTTTTTCATTTTCATCTAAAGTAACACCAGCCAAAAACAGCATAGGCAAGCCAGTAAAGTGTGTGCCATATTCGTAATCAGCACTAACACGATAATGAGCAAGGTTTAAATCAACCAAGTCTAACAATGGTGGATATTCAGGATTAATGTCATTATCAAATGCACCAAATGAATAGAAAGGTATAAATGGTATTGGCCTGCCATTCATTAGTGGAATAATCACATCGCTGACCTGCTCAAGACCGCCATTGCCTTCACGATAAACAACTTGTGAATAAACACCATCAACTAATCTTAAAACACGATACTGAGTGCCATATTCGCTTTCATAAGCATCAACTGACTGTTCGTATTGTTCTGCCAATACAACTAATGTCGGTTGCATTGAGTTGTTAATGCGCTCAACCTTCCAGTTAATGATTGATTCAGTAGCGTAAAAACTGGCATACGGTCTAAGGTTTAATTGTGCTGCTGTTGCTGCGTTAGGTGGTCGTTCTGTTACTTGCGGAAACTCTACCAATACACCACAACGATATACTGTCAAAACTTCACGCAGTATCTTTTCTGCAAACGCATCAGTTGTTGTATCTTTTAAATCAAGGTCTTTGTATATGCGTTCAAATGAATCAGGATATTCGCTGTATGGCTCTTTGCGAAACACCATGCCACTCAAGCCGTCTAACGTGCGACCGCTAGCATTAAAATATGTTGCTCGCATTTTATAGGCTAGATAGTCTTGCGGTGTCTGACCAGCTAACACTGGCAAATAAGCTTGCCCTCGTTCATGCACTGCATATTGCCCTGCAAAAGCATCACGGCATTTCTGCCAGATAGGTTTCATCTTTTCGTATGTTGGGTGCAAGGTATTGATAGCCATAATCATATTCCCATGATTTTAGTTCGCATTATACTGCGAGATTGTATTGGATAGCGATACGCAATGAAATAGGTAGCACTATCAATTACATGGTCAAAGCCTGATGTTTTGTCTGGCTCGCCATTTTTATCGTATGCCTGACGCTCTAATGCTTCAACAAGTGAAGGGCAAGTGTCAGGATTAACACGATATTTTCTTGATTCTATCATGGAATTTGCAGATAAAACTCTATCTTTTACTGCTGGGTTTGCGTTATTTACTAAAATATTAAATCCATGATGCCGCAAAATAGCTATGTCAGATTCACTGGCATTTTGTGATTTACGGCTGTTGCCACTTGCATCAGGATAAATATAAATGGCATGGCCTTTATCTTTGTACCGTTCTTTTAACATTCTTGCGATAGTTGGGGTGTCAAAAACGCCAGTATATTCTTTGACTGCGTGCGGTTCGTTATTACGAAGAACATGAATGACTGCACTCATGTTGGTCACGTTAAAGTCCATGCCAATATGCAATGGCTCACCATCTTTTATCGTTTCAAATGTTTCATTTAGCTTGCGGTCAAATGTTGGATATACTGAACCTGCTGTTAAGTTTACAAACTCACCATCAAGATAAGCTGATAATAGATTGCTTGGGTATGTTTTTTTTAAGTTTTCAATGTAATCAGGCGGAAGATTTATTTCATTTTCATAAGTGCTAGCTTTGTAAATAACATAGCCGTCTTTTTTTTCTTTTACCCATCTATCGTAAACAAAGCGATAGCCTTCTGGAGTTGTTGCCACTGCAACGGTATTTTTAATGCCGCACTTTTGGCGATTACGAGCGATTACTTTATTCCAGACTTCTCTGGCTTTTTCTTTTTTAAGCGTATCAAGTTCATCAAGTATTGAGTGTGCAACTTCATAACCTACTATGCGTTCTGGGTTTTCCATTGTGCGAAACAATATGCGACCAGCGTTAGGAAACTCAATGTAAGATGATTGACGATTAAGTTTATATGCCCATTGTTTACGCTCGCACAGTTCTGGAAAGCGTTTAAAGGCAATATCTTCAACAAGTGGGTAAGTAGGTAAGTAGTAAGCAATGTCACAGTCTTTAAACATAGACTTAAACATCATCGCTCTAGCTATTGCGGCTGCTGTTTTTCCAGAGCCAAAGCCGCCAACAAATGCAGGAAAAGTTTCAAATGATGTGGCAAATGCTTTTTGTGTCTGTGTTAATGCCATTAAACAAAATCATCAGGCGATACGTTTGGCAATTCACTAAGAGTAACACTTGCTGCAACTTCTTGCTTATCTGAATAGCCATGTTTAGTTAAAATTAACTTAGTTATAGTTGAATTAAAATTGCCTTTTAGACCTTCATTTAACAATTTAGATTCTTGCAATTTCATAATTCCGTCTAAAATGTTCTGAAATTCTTCAGACTGTTTTGCATATTCATAAATATTATTTCTACCTTTTTCAGTATAACAAGCCAAACCAGCAATAGATGGTATAACTTCACCTACTGCTTCATAACCGCCATAAAGATATTCTTTAGCTTTCTCTAATGTTTCAGCTAATTGGCTTGGTCTACCTACTTTATTTTTTTGTGTCATTTAATTTACCTAATCATTCTCATGTCATCTTCAAATTTGCCTTTACATAAAGCAAAAGCATCATCCCAACGCATTTTATATTCTACATTGTTTTTATATTGCTCATAGTCTTTCATAAATTGGTCATAACTGCCACCTGCTGCACGACCACTAGCACACCCATGTTTAACTGCGTCTATCAATTCTTGCGGTGCGCCTTGAGCTTCACCAATTTGCTGAATCCTGTCACCTAACGACACACATCCTGTCAGCATCATAACTGATAATAATATTGTTGTTTTCATTTTAATCTCCAATGATTAAATTTTCGCTATTAAGACTGCGCCATAGTTTGGGCGAACCCTACAAATCTATCGCTTTACAATCCAACGTAATGTTTAGTGTTGCCACAGGTTGCGACTACCTACCCATACTCGCTACGTCTGTGTCTGTTCTAATCTCAGAACGATGGCTAGGTCTATGGCATCTCACAGCATCCGCTTTCAGGTATATCTATTATAAACATTATTTATAAATTATTTCAAACTAATTAATCAGACTAAGCGATTTTAAATTATGCTTATCTCTACATAAATCATAATGCAAATCTAAAAGTGCTATGGCCTTGCTAAACTTAGGCTCGTATATCTCATGCCTTGCTAAATGCCCGATACTTTGAGCATCTATGTTAGTTTTTTTAGATATTGCTTCATAAGTTAAACCAGCATTACGAAGGTTTAAGATTATTCTTTGATAATTAATTTTAATCATGCGAATAAATCCTGTGTCTGCTTGCTTAGTTCGTTGATATTCTTAACAGCTTGCTCAAAATATGACTTTTTGAGTTCACTACCAATAAACCTACGCCCCATTTTAACGGCCGTGTAACCTTCGCTACCAACTCCCGTAAACGGACTAAACACTAAATCATTAGGTGCAGTCCATAAATCTAAGGCGCGTTCAATAACATCAAGCTGCAATGGGCATATATGTTTTACATCATCATCTTCACGCGCATCACGAAAGTTTAATGTTCTCGATTGGTCAATATCAAACCATACTGGGCTTGCGTATTTCTGCCATTTTTCAACTGGAAACTCTTCTGCTGTATGTGATACAGGGTGAGGATTAACGCCATCTTTACGCATAATAACAAGATAATCTGCTAATCCTTGCCTACTCATTGCGCTGTCTTTTTTAATCGTTTTATGAAGCAATCCAAGCGCTTTAGTGCGCTGCATTGCGACTACTGGGTCTTTCCATATACAAACTTCACTATGATATATCCATCCTTTTTCACAGAATAATCTAATCAACTCACCGCGAAAATCACGAATGCCGATAAACCCATCATTTACTTTGCTAGTAGGCAAGTTCATGCAATGCACAGCCATCAATCTGCCTGGCTTTGTTATTCTTAACATTTCATCTACCAAGTAACCAAAGTGCTGATAAAAGTCTGAATGGGTTTTACTGTTACCCATATCGCGGTCACTGTTTGAGTAGGTAAACAATGAAGCAAAAGGCGGTGAGTAAATTGTAAAGTCTATGCTATCTGATTCAATCTCACGCGCTAAATCAATACAATCTGCGTTATGCACAGTCCAGCCATCGCCATGATATACATCACGCACATAATCATCTTTTTCAAGAATTGCGCCAAATACTTCTTTTTTCATTGACTCGCTCATATGTTTCACCATCTCCATGCCCATTTGATTATTCTGCTCTTCTTTGCGTTTAATGTTAGCAACTACCGCGCCTTCTGATTCTGCACTTACTACGTGTACGTTGACTTCTTTTTCTTGACCGAAACGATAGAACCTGCGAATAGCTTGATAATACTGCTCCCAACTGTCTGATAAACCTACAAAAACAGTGTTATGGCAATTTTGAAAGTTCATGCCAGCACCTAGAATTTTAGGCTTGCTAACCAATACGCGCAGATTGCCATTTAAAAAGTCATGCACTGTTTTTTCTTTATGCTCAATAGTATCTGAACCTGACACATCAACCGCGCCATTAATTAACTTGCATAGCTTTTCAGCCTCTTCGTTACGGTGACACCATAAAACAAACTGCTCATCGCTTGCATTTACAATTTCAGCAACTTTAGCCACGCGGTCATCTATTGATTCTTTACGTGCTTTGTTACGTTCGAGCAAGCCAGTAGCAATATCAGCAAATAAGTCAGTAGTCGGTTCTGATTCAACTACGTGTTCAATCATGTTTAATGGCGGCAATATATAAGCACTACCATCAAAACCTAAATCAGCAGGGCTTCGGATAACAACTGACCATGTAGCTAACCATTCCCAAAATTTAGTGCGACCATGCCCTTTTAATATCCATGTTCCAGTATCGCCAGCATCATTGATAAAGTAAGTAGCTAGCATTTCAGCCATTCCCATAATGCCTAAAAACTCGCACTGGTTGCCTAATTCCATAAAGTCATTGGGTGAAGGCGTAGCAGTACAACTCAAACGATATGGCACTTGCTGACACGCTTCAATCATTGAATTTCTAGTTTTTCCGTCACGGTTTTTTAAAATGCTAGACTCATCAAGTACAACGCCTGCAAATTCTGACAAATCAAAATGCTCTAGCATTTCATAGTTTGTGATATTGATTCCGTCTTTTATATTTTCACCGCTACGGCAATAATGAATATCAATTCCAAACTTCTGCCCTTCTCGCACTGTTTGTTGCGCTACGCACAAAGGCGCAAATATAAGCACGTTGCCATTAGTGTGATTAACAACTTCCTGCGCCCATGAAGTTTGCATTAAAGTTTTACCAAGTCCAGTATCAGCAAATATAGCTGCACGACCTCGCTTTAATGCCCACTTAACAATTACACGCTGGAAATCAAACAAGTTAGAATTAAGTGCATTTTCATCAACGTCAAATCCGCTAATGATTGGGACTATTTTTTTTGCCTCTATAAATTCTTCGTATTTCATCATATCTCCAATGTTTAAACCGTAACTTATTATAATTTAATTTTACAATTTATTGCAAACTATTTTTTAACATTCAATAATCATTTTCGCTTCATTTCCATATCCGCGCATAATCGTTATAGGTTCAAATTGCTTGTCATCAATGTTTAATGCTTTGGCTATTCCATCAATGGCAGCTTTACTTGCGCTTAACAGATTATCTAAATCACGTTTACGCTTATCTGACTGCATAAAAGTTATTTTTAAAGGTAACGTATCGGCAGGTTTAAATTTTCCGTTTACGCGCTCTGTAAATGCTATTGTGAAGGCTTCTAGCATTACTTCATTTTTAATCTTTACTGTTTTTGCCCAATGTTGACCATTTTTGCGATTAGGCATAAGTTCAGAGCGTGGATAACTTAACTCAATAATCATAATAAACCTTTATCTATTAGCCTAAGCTGCGTTTCAATCATGCCTTCGTAATGCGCTAATTTTAAGTCTGTAATGCTTAAATCTGTTTTTAATCGCCTATCAACTGCATCATGGCAATTTGAGCAAGCATAAGCGCCATGTATATCTGATACTTTTTGCGCCATGCCATGCCCGAACCTAACGCCATTTATGTGAGCAAATACTACGGTTTCGTTATTGTGATTGCATATATTAGGCAATCTGATTGTGCAACTTTCACCTTTTGCGCTTTGTGTAATTTTACTCATGATAAACTTTCAAAGTAAAATCCATTTTCAGCAGCATATCGCAAGCAATTTTCCATATAAGCCGCCATTTCTGCCGTGTTAAGTTTAGCGGTGCTTAGTAGCCTTTTATGGCTTTCACCGTCAATCTCGGTTATCTCGTACAAAAACTTATACCGTAAAATGTCATGCGAGAAGTCTTTATCATATCCAAAGTGATTGCCAAATTGCGTTACAAATTCCCAATACAGTGCATTTGCGTTTTGGCTGCGTTTACTTTTACGCTCTGTTACATTAGCAACATAATCACCAGTTTCAACAAGCTGTGTTACCTTGCTTATGAAGTTAGGTAGATTGTGTTTAGATAGGTGAAAGTTTTTAATCATTCCGCAAACAATCCAAAATTAACTGGCTGCTGTATATTCATAGAACAATTTAAAATATGTAAACCTAGCTCTGGGTCTACCATGTTACGCAATGCTTTTCGTTTGTCTTTGATTTTCGTTTTATCAATATTAAATCCATAAACTTCACCATAACCTTTTATTTCACTGTGTTTTCTATCATCAGTTACTTGAAATCCATGAATATTAAAATTACACCAATAATAATGCCTGTGAATTTCTGCATCAGGCGGTATTAATGGCGTGTAATATGGCTTAACGTTTTCAATAACAAATTTACATTGAACCGGCGCAAAGTTTTTAAGCAATATTATTTCTTGATACAAGCTCATGTCAGGATAAACCGCCTCGTATTGACCAGCATGAACTCCACACCGCCTAATATCTGAATGACTTGGGCATGGTGGACTTGACCAAATAAAATCAAATTCTTTGTAATGGTTAAGCAAATATTCGTGAGCATCGGCAACGATTACCTTGTCATTAGGAAAATATGATTTATAAACGTCAGACGTTGCCTTGTCATACTCAATAGCGGTTATATCATGTTCATCACCCCATAACTTCCGATTTCCTCCAATACCAGCATACAAATTTAATATTTTCATTTTCACTCTCCACAATGTTCTCTATGCAACTCAATCAACTTAGCCCCTAGCTTATAGTTTATGTCAGTTTTTACGCCATATCGTGCCATTTTTTGCAGCCTGTAAGGTCTAACGTTAATCTCTCTAGCTATCTTTGCTAGTGGCTTATAGTTGCGTCTAAGCTGAATTAATATTATTTGCCAATTAACCATCAACAACCGCTCCCAATGCCTCACGCGCATAACGTAAACTAATTTCAGGATATGCGCTAGGGTTAGCAATTATTTTGCGTGCCCACGCTTTCATATCTCGTTTAGGCTGCGTCATTTTTTCTACCGCCTCTTTTACTTCCATTGCATGACGGTGATTTTCAGCTTTAGCCAACGGACTTGGTAAACGTGCAAAGATTGTAGGCTTTGGCTTGCATAATTCAATGATGTCTTTAACAGTTGGAAAGTGTTTACTTGAATCAACCCAAGCATCAAAAGCACCGCTAACAGTTTTTAAATCATATTCGTTAAGCTTTGAAAACCAGTAGCGCAAAGTGTCTTTATCAAATTCTCGATGACTAAAACTTGAGCATACAATTTTCATCATTAAAGCAAATTCTTTTTTGTCATTGTCAGTCAAAATGGCTCTCCTTCAATTTCAGCATCAGGCTCATCTTTCCATCTCCCCTCATTTAAATATGTTGTTGGATTAGGTATATATCCATCACGCCATTTTTTACTTTCTATTTGCCATGACAACGCAAACATAACATCGTCAATTCTAGGTTTTTTAGATTGCCATATTTTTATTGCTTTATCTTTTCCTACTTTTTTTGGATAAGCTTTCCAAAAAACATCAAAATCTGAAATTGATTTTTTAGTCACTATATTTGAATCAGGAATCAATGAATCAGGAATCAATGAATCAGCAGGAGTGAAACTGTTATTTAACGGTTTATTAACGGTTAAACCGCAAGTGCTTGAATTTTCATCAAATTTTGGATATACAGAATCTTTTTCAGTATGATGTGGATTTTGATGTTTTTCAAAATTAATAATTTGAATTAATGCTAAATCTCCAACAATGTAACGATAGATAAACCCTAACCGTGACAACTCGGTTAGATAACCGTTAATATCTACATTTTCACGGTATGGAAACGTTTCTGCTTTAATCCTTAACGGTCTATCCTCAAGCCTTCCAGCTTTATCAGCTAAACACCAAAGACTTGTAAAAAGAATAGTAAGCATAGGGTCTGCCACCCCAAGCAATTCATTTTTAAACAATGATGGTTTTATATTTCTAGCGCGAGCCATTTAAAACCTCCATTAATTCATCTAATGCTTGATTAAACTCACTCCAATTTCTACAATCTTTTGCAAGTTCTTTTAATTCATCTAAATCAACACCAATTTCGTATGCTGATTTTAGTTTTTTAACTAAAGCATACTCATTGCAATAAGCATATCTATTTTTGCATATACCTTTTATGTAATGAATTTGTCTTAAATAATCAGGCTGAGTATTTATATTGCATATTCCACTAATTTTGTTAAATGCTAAATTTACACTGTCATAATCGTATGGCTGGTCTTTAACTTCAATTAAATATTTTTTTGATATTTCTATTGAATCTAAAACTACATTTAACCCAAATTTTTTTAT
>Ga0255193_1000025_pt1 | contig 47296 bp, 39 predicted proteins | sample Miss_Yuk_RepA_8h_FD_189937 | JGI IMG/M metagenome (GOLD analysis project Ga0255193, IMG submission 189937) | Freshwater microbial communities from Mississippi River, Louisiana, United States - Miss_Yuk_RepA_8h | ecosystem: Environmental > Aquatic > Freshwater > River | place: USA: Louisiana...
AAGGGATGAATCAAGGCCTCGGTAGCAGAATCGGATATAGAATCCTGAGCGGGAATTAGGTTGAGAATAAGATCGGCTGAGAGAAGTAGTGAGTGGATTTTATAAATACCCGCCTGTTCAATATACTCAGCCTTATCCCGAATCCCAGCGGTATCGAAGACCGTGAGAGGCAGATCGCCTAATTCTGCTCGGCCTTCGAGATAATCTCGCGTGGTGCCCGGCGTATCGGATACGATCGCTCGTTCATCCTTCAATAAATAATTAAAGAGGGAGCTTTTTCCGGCGTTCGGTCGCCCTACAAGAACAATATGGATTCCCTTTTTGATCCACTGGGCGGCTTGAGCTTTCCGGTATTCCAACTGAATTTGCTCGACCCATGCATTCGCCCATATTTTCAGAGCGCTCTCATCGAGCGACAAATGTTCGTCCTCGCCATAATCAACAGCGGCTTCCGCTTGGGCCACCCAGCCTGCTAATTCAGCATGAAAAGCAAGAACCCAAGGTGGGCTACCGCCTTGATGCGCTTGGGCTTGTTGGAGTTGTAAATCTGTATCGGCTTCCATCAATTCCTGCAAGGCCTCTACCCCTAGCAAAGATTGTTTCCCATTAAGAAGAGCACGCTGAGTAAATTCACCAGGGCGTGCTAGCCGTAAGCCAAGCGCCAATAAACAATCTGAAAAGCGCTGAACTAATAGTGGGTTTCCGTGGAGGTGGAACTCCACACAATCCTCCCCTGTATAACTTTGAGGTGCGGGAGAAAAAACGACCAGGGCTCGTTCGTAAAAACAACCTTGAGTACTGTTCCATTTCAGACCGCGCCTGGCTAGTTGCTTTGGAGGCGGTAGAGTGCAAAGCGGGGCGAAAAGGCTTTCGAGGTTGTCGCCGGAGGCTCGAATGATATGCACTGCGCTCTTAAAAAGGGGAGTCGCTGAGGCAAAAATAGGAGTGGTCATTGAGTGGAGTAGATCAAAGTCGTTGAATGACGAGTTTATACTTTGATGGGCTGCGAAACATAGCCGCGCTTTACCCACCATGTTTGGCCGAGGCCGATCAGGGTGAAAACCGTGTAGTAAAGGCAAAGTCCCGCAGGGGATTGAGCAAAGATAAACACCATCATCGCAGGCATCATAAACATCATAATTTTTCTTTGTTGGGGGTCGCCCATAACTGGTGTCATGGCTGTTTGAGCGATCATGCCAAGCCCCATAAGGATGGGCAGAACATAATAAGGGTCTTTCCCTGAGAGATTCTGAATCCAACCAATAAAAGGTGCGTTACGTAATTCAAAGACCGCCTGAAGCATGGACCACAAAGAAAATAAAACGGGCATTTGCAAAAGCATCGGTAAACAGCCGCCGAAGGGACTGTGGTTGTTTTTCTTATAAAGATCCATTAACTCGCGTTGCATTTCAGCTTTTTTAGACATATCGTTACCGTACTTTTCATATTTAGCCTGTATGGCTTTTTGGTGTGGCTCAAAATCCTTCATCCGCAACATAGAGATGGTTTGCTTGGTATTTGGCCACCACAATAAACCTCTTAAAATAACGGTGAAAACCACAATCGACCAGCCCCAATTCCCAACATAGGTGTGAATCGCCTTCAAAATATAAAACATCCACTTAGCAATCGTTCCAAAAAAACCAAAACTCACAGCTTGAGAAGAAAGCGGGTCGAACTGTGCTAGGGTATTTAATTCTTTGGGGCCCGTGTAGAGCTGAAGCCTAGTGGGAGTAGACGAGACAGGGACGGTGTACCCAAGAGTGGACACACTCACCGGTGTAGTAGTGGATTTCCAAATGGCGGCAAAGTAGTGGCTCATTGGTTGAAACGCAGCGCCCTCTTCAACACCCGCATCGAGTCCAACCCGTTCTGTGGCAACCGGCAGTACTTCTCGCTCATCCCCCAAAAAACTAAAAAACGGGTCCGTGAGGATGTCGCTCCATAATGTTTCATTTACCTGATTAACATCGAGCGAAAAAACACGCCCCAGATTGGTGACGGGTCCCATGGTTTCTGGCAGTGGGATTAGGGTGAGGGTTTGAGGTGTAGGGCTGGTAGCTTGAGCCTCAAGAATATAGCCTTTGTAGGGCACTGTCCAAATCAGATGATCCCCTTCATTGTTAAAGAAATCTAGGGTGATACCCGTCGGGGTGGTTTCGCGACGAAGATCACTAAAGGGCTTAGAGAATTCCCCTAGCCCAATAAAATTCCCAGTGCCTAGGGTTGTTTGCTGTGGGAAAAAAAGCGTTCCATCGCGCAACCATTTCACCTGAATCAAGGCTCCGGTATCTTTTCGAAAGGTCACTTCGATGTCTTGGATGTTGTCTTGCATGTTAACGGTTATGGTTGAACCTGGCGATGCCAGTCGTGTAGATTTAGCCACAGGCTCGGAAGCCACCGGCATAGGTGTCGGCCTAGATGTCGAAGTGGGGCTCTCCATGGGAGCAGAATTGCTTACTGGTTCGGTAACCGGCGCGTAGCGGCTTGTAACAAACCATTGAGCCCCCAATAAAATTAAGGTTCCCAGGGTGAACCAAAGGATGTTTCGATTTTGCATGTTCAACTTAGTCCTTTAATAAGATCCACAAGGTGTTGCGCCATTTGATGGACAGGAGGGGTCGTCCTCTTAGTGTGCCTGAGGGGGCGAACCCACACCACCCATGACCCAGAAAGGGGATATTGACCTAAGGCTAAAAGAAAGGCGTGCCGAGCGACCCGTTTGAAGCGACTGCGCTCCGGGGCAGACCCAAAACGCTTATGGACAGACACAAGAAGACGCGGGGTGTCATTGTTTTGAGTGCGAATAACTCTCAAATCAACCGGGGCGTCTTTGAAGACTAGTGGCGGCGGTGGAGTTAAAACTATATGATCGTGTCGCCGAATGGTTCTGAAGATTTTTTTAAATTCCACGAGTCTTTTAGAGCGCGATTGTATGACGACCTTTGGCGCGACGGCGTTTCAAAACTAACCGGCCACCCTTGGTTTTCATACGAGAAAGAAAACCGTGTGTTTTAGATCGTCGTCGTCGATTAGGTTGAAATGTACGTTTCATAGGCGTCCTTACTTACCCTCAAGATCTAGCATGAAGGCGAACTTACAAGGTTACCATTGGGGGGCTGAAACCTCAATTGAAAAGGCTCTTACCCCTACCCCGCCTAGTGATAAAGTAATTATCCCCCACGTCTGATGTGTTGCGGTGGTCTTTGGGATTAGGGTGAAATGCCCTCATGAAAAACAAGGGATTTATGGACGCTACGCCAATGGAAAATGATGCTCAGGGGTTGTGGTCTTTGATCCGAAAAAATCTACAGGGTCGACTCTCTGCGGGAAGTTTCCAAGAGTGGGTATCGCCCTGTGTTGCTCTCCGGTCGGATGGCAACACACTGTGTGTCCAAGTGCCTAATGCATCGACCAAGTTGTGGATCGAACAACAGCTAGCTGAAGAGTTTAATGATGCACTCGTCCAAGAAGATTTAGCCCATCTTAATCTTGTTTTCCAGATTTCAGGCTCGCTTCAAGTCCCAACGGCACCGGCTGTCTCCACGCCTCATACTGGCGAAACACCTTTGATATCTTTCCCTCATTTATTTGCTCGTTACACGCTCGACCGTTTCGTTGTTGGGCCAAGCAGTCAACTCGCCTTTGCGGCCGCCAATTCCGTGGTGGAGCATTTTGGCAAAAGTTCCTCGTCATTTAATATGAACCCTCTATTCATTTATGGGGCGTCAGGCCTCGGCAAAACCCACCTTATGGTCGGAGTGGGGCAGGCTATTAGAGATAAAACCCCTTCAGCCAAATTACATTATTTGAAGGTCGATGGATTCTTTCATGAAGTGACCGCTGCCATTAGCAAGAGAAACACAGAACCCCTCAGAAAAAAGTACCAAGGTTGTGATGTATTGCTGTTGGATGATGTTCAGGCATTGGGAAAAATGGAGAGAACTCAGGAAGAAATCTTTTATGTTTTAGAGTACCTTCTGCAACACGGAAAACAAATTGTGATCACATCAGATAAGCCGCCTCAACAACTTGAGGGGCTTCATGAGCGACTAAAAACGCGTTTTAAGTGGGGGTTAACCGCGGATATTCAACCGCCCGATTTTGAAACCCGAGTTGCAATTTTAAAAAAGAAGCTTGAAGAACCTGATTTTATGGAGGCCCCAAAAATTGATGACGAAGTTTTAGGTTTTATCGCCCATCGGGGTAAAGGAAGCGTCCGTGATCTTGAAGGCCTTTTAAATCGAGTTATCTTTCAAGCCCAGTTTATGAGGGTAAGCCCTAGTTTAGAGGTTGCCCAAAGTGCTTTTCAGGGCCAAAACGGAGACGAGCCTTTGGGGGCTGTTCCCATGGAGCGCATTCTTCGCTCTGTTGCGGAATCATTTCACATCTCTTATGGGGATCTAAAGAAAAAGAAGGGTCGAGAAGCTTCTATTTTAGTTCCGCGCCAAGTCGCAATGTATTTAGCACGAGAGTTATCTGTAGCCTCTTATAGTGATATTGCTAAAGAGTTTGATATGCACCATAGTACGGTCATGAATGCCATTGACTCTGTAAAGCAGCGAATGAGAAAAGACAATGATTTTCACAAACTCGTGCACGCTTTATTAAATACGGTTTACTAAAGGGTGGATTATTTCATTGGGTTTGGGTTCGTAGTGGGATAAGAGTTGCCTTCGCTTGAGCCATAAATACCAAGGTGAGTCTTATGCATCGGCTATATTTTATGAGAACACATCAACTAACGCGACCCGATGAGCGGGCTTTCAAGCTCAAAACATATACACCGAAAATAAATCCCCTGGGTCTTGTGTTGATTTCACCGGGTGCAGGGGGGAGTGAAAATAGCTATTGGTACTTAGCAGATTATTTTTCTAACCAAGGTTACTTGGTTGGCGTCATGGAACATCTTGAAAGTAATCTTGAGTCTCTGAGGGCCCACACCAAACACCAAGGTTTAAAGAAAGGTTTGATGGAGATGGTGACCGACCCCTTATCTTTTTGGGGCCGCATGATGGAAATTCAGGAGGTATTAAATTGGGCCGATGGTGTGGTAAGTGGTCCTAAAATCCTTGTGGGTCACTCAATGGGGGCTGCGACGGTCATGATGGAGGCGGGGGCTAAAAATAAGCTTAATTGCCTTGGTAAAGACCGTTTTGACGCGTACGTAGCGCTTTCTCCTCAGGGACCGGGGTTGATTTTTCCTGAGGGTGCGTGGGTTGGTCTAAATAAACCCATGTTGTTAATTACTGGTACCAAAGATCATGAGTTGGATGGTGATTGGACGTCACGACTTCTCCCTTTTGAAAATATGAACCCGGGTACCCAGAAATGGTTGGGGGTTATTCAAGATGCTGATCATATGAGCTTAGCTGGAGTAGGGTTATCTAGAGAACCTGAGGGGTGTGTTTTAGAGTTAGTGGGTTTATTTTTTAAAAAAAATATAGGTTTAAAAGAAAATAAAACACCGCTTTTGGAGAAAATAAAACTCACAATAAAATAAGTTTTCCACAATAAAATGCCTACTTTTGGGGACACCTTGGCTTGACAAAAGTGGGCTTAGGGGGGCTTTCCACAGGTTGTGGAAAACCCTTTGTTGACAATCCATTTTTGTAATCCAAGAAAACCCAAAAAACCCCTTGTTTTACAGGGGATTCACAATGAAATCCACATGCTGTATTTAACGCTTTTGTAGGTAAGATTAAGACTTAACCACTTGATCCACATGTCCACAACCACTCATCATCATCAAGGTGTATTAATGAGTAATCAAATAAAGATAGGTAAAGAGAGATTAAGCAAAACCTTGGGTATTTTAAAGTACGCACTGGATCGTCGTGTCACCCTCCCCATCCTTCAGTATATTTTTATGAAAACCAACGGTAAGGAGTTGGTTTTAAAAGCAACCGACATGGATCTATCTTTTGAGGCCACCATCCCAATAGAGGGGCAGGGCGATTGGTCCATCACTGTACCCGGCCGAAAATTTATTGACACAATTCAATCTTTTCCAACCACAGAACTAACCCTAGAGAGTACCAATAACTCTAATCGCCTATGGGTACGCGCTAAAGATATGAACTCTGAGCAGAATATCCAACCCAGCGATGGATACCCAGAATTACCCACTAATAATGGGAAATTAGCGCAAATCAAACTCCCCATTCAAAAATTAAAAGAAGCCATTGGGTTAGCTTCGATCGCAGTCAGTCGAGACACCACCAAACCCACCATGGCGGCTGTTTTGCTTCATATTCAAAAAACCAATATTCGATTAGTAAGTACCGATGGTTTTCGACTAGCGATCGCTGAAATCCCCTGTGAAACAAAGATTAATGAAGAGGTAAAATTAGTTGTACCTCGGCGTGCGCTAGATTTGTTTCCACAACTACTCACCAATGAAGGCGAAGTGGTTATTGCGTGGGACGCCACCACTTTATACATTGACCAACCCGGCCTTAAATTTTCCACCCGCCTAGTCAATGGAAATTTTCCCGCCTATGAAAAAGTCATCCCCCAAGAGCTACCCAAGAAAGTCCTTATAGATAGGGATCTTTTGAGTAAACGCCTCCGTTTTGTTGGCCTCAAAAAAGATGACTACAACAAAAATGTTCAACTTGTTTTTGCTTACCCAAATTTAAAAATTGTCTTCCAACATCCAGACGAAGGCACCAATCAAAGCACCCTTCCTTTTTCTGGTGAAGAACAAGCTTTTGAATTGGCTTTCAATATTGACTATCTCACCGAGATTCTCGATCGCCTTACCGGAGAAGATGTGGTATACCAATTTAAGGATGAAATTGGGCAAGGCATCTTTACCAGTCCAAGCATAGAAGGCTTTGTGTTCCGTTATATTTTGATGCCGGTACGTTTCGCCAACCCAACCCCGGCCTAGTTTTATTTCTCTCAACCCCTTCGAATCAAGCGAGTTTTGATGTCTGAAAATGTCTCCAAAAATACCCCACAAACCCCCAGTGTTAGCGATACCTATACAGCAGATAACATCACTGTTCTCAAGGATTTAGAGGCTGTTCGCAAACGCCCAGGTATGTACATTGGGGACACGGATGATGGGAGCGGTCTCCACCACATGGTTTACGAAGTGGTGGACAACTCCATCGACGAAGCTCTTGCGGGTTTTTGTTCTCGCATTGATGTGATCATTCACTCTGATGGATCTTGCACAGTTGAAGACAACGGTCGTGGTGTTCCAGTTGATATTCACAAAGAAGAAAAAAGATCAGCAGCAGAAGTTATTATGACGGTTTTACATGCGGGTGGAAAGTTTGATAACACCAATACGGAAGGTAAAAACGCTTATAAAGTATCAGGGGGTCTCCACGGTGTCGGTGTTAGTTGTGTGAATGCCCTCTCTGAAAAACTCTACTTAACAATTTGGAAAAACAATAAAGAACACCAGGTCACGTTTACACGAGGCAAAGCCGATAAACCCCTTGCTGTAGTTGGCCCAAGTGATAAACAAGGCACGCGCGTTCGGTTTAAACCCGACACAGAAATTTTCAACAATGTGTTGGATTTCAGTTTTGAAACTTTAAGTAAGCGCCTCCGAGAATTGAGTTATTTAAATCAAGGTGTTCATATTTATATTGCGGATGAGCGTACCGGGCAAAGTCATGATTTTGAAAATACGGGTGGTATTGCTGCGTTTGTAGAGCATCTAAATAAAAATAAAATTCCTGTAAATAAACCACCCATTTTTATTCGGGATGAAAAAAATGACACCGTGGTTGAAGTTGCACTCCAATGGAACGACTCCTACCAAGAAGCCATCTATTGTTTTACCAACAATATCGGCAACCGAGATGGGGGCACCCATTTGGAGGGTTTCCGATCTGCTATGACCCGTGTTGTCAACACTTATGCCGAGAAAAACAACCTCCTTAAATCTTTGAAGATTACCTTGTCGGGCGAGGATGTGCGCGAAGGCCTCACGGCAGTGATAAGCGCAAAGGTCCCTGATCCTAAATTTTCAAGCCAAACCAAAGACCGCCTAGTGTCATCAGAGGTGAAGGGAATTGTTCAGGCGATTGTTTACGACAAATTAAATAATTTTTTTGAAGAGCATCCCCGAGAAGCAAAAATGATCATCGAGAAAGCCATTGATGCGGCCCGGGCACGCGAAGCAGCTCGCAAGGCTCGTGATTTAACTCGAAGAAAAGGCGCCCTTGATGGCGGGGGGCTTCCCGGGAAATTGGCGGACTGTCAGGAACGCGACCCCGCACTCTCAGAAATTTACATCGTGGAAGGGGACTCCGCCGGCGGGTCAGCTAAACAGGGCCGTAATCGATCTAACCAGGCGATTTTACCCCTCAAAGGTAAGGTTCTAAATGTTGAAAAGGCTAGGTTTGATAAAATTCTTGCTCACAACGAATTGAGAACCCTCATCCAAGCTTTAGGCACCAGTATCGGGCCCGGAGAGGATGGTTTTAAGATTGAAAATCTTCGCTACCACAAGATTGTCTTGATGACAGACGCAGATGTTGACGGGTCTCACATTCGCACACTATTGCTAACATTCTTTTATCGGCAAATGCCAGAACTTATTGAACGCGGGCATTTGTATGTTGCACAACCCCCGCTATTCAAAGTGAAAAAAGGGAAAACAGAAAAATATATTAAAGATGAACGATCGCTTGAAGAATTTTTATTTCAAAAAGCTCTTGACGGTTGGACTCTTACCCTCCCAAACAAGGAAGAACGAAAAGGCGCCGCCTTGGTTCGCGATCTTAAAAAATGGGGAGAGCGCAACCAGCTTTTCGCAAAATTGAGCCGCCGTGGGTTTGCCGCCGATTTGGTAGAAGCCCTATTAAATGCGGGCCTTCTTGAGCCCGACGCTTTTACAACGGTCTCTAAAGTCGACGCGCTAAGAGAACAACTTGAAGCATCACAGCTAGGTACCTGCACCATTCATACCGTGGAAGAGAGCATAGTCGATGAGATTGTCCACCCCGCCTACCATCGATTAAAAATTATCCGCATGCACATGAACCGCCCCATTACATTATGGGTTGATGCCCAAGTCGCACAATGGAATGAATTTCGCCGAGTAGCAGCTCTAAAAAATGAGCTTGAAGTTTTTTACGGCGGCCGCCTTCAGTTGCGACGGATAAACACCAAAGACTCCGAGAAAGACAAAGAGAAGGAGGAAGGTGAAGAGACCATGCTTAGCAAGGATATGGACTTTGATTCCCCCGAAGCGCTTCTTGAGCGTGTGATGGAGGAAGGTAAACGAGGTCTCAGTGTCCAGCGGTATAAGGGCCTTGGTGAGATGAACCCCGAACAACTATGGGAAACCACCATGGACCCCGAGCGGAGAACCTTCCTGCAGGTTCGTATCGATGATGCCGTTCAAGCCGAAGGAATATTCACAGTACTCATGGGGGATGCAGTAGAACCTCGCCGCCAATTTATTGAAACTAACGCACTCCTTGCCGACAACATTGACATCTAAACCTAAGAGAAACCTATGTTAGAAATGAACCGGATTGAACCCCTCGATATCGAAAAAGAAATGAAACGGTCCTACTTGGACTATGCGATGTCGGTCATTATTGGGCGCGCCTTGCCCGATGTTCGCGATGGGCTAAAACCCGTCCACCGTCGCGTGCTTTACGCCATGAAAGCCAGTGGTAACGAGTGGAATCGGGGCTACCGAAAAAGCGCACGAACCGTAGGAGACGTCATTGGTAAGTACCACCCCCATGGCGACTCTGCAGTCTATGACACGCTAGTTCGATTAGCTCAACCCTTCTCCCAGCGTCACGTCTTGATCGATGGGCAAGGGAATTTTGGCTCGATCGATGGCGATAGCGCAGCCGCAATGAGATACACCGAAGCGAGACTTTCGAGACTTTCGAATGAACTCATGGAAGACATCAATCAAGAAACTGTAGATTTTGGCCCCAACTATGATGGGAACGAAGAAGAACCCCTAGTGCTGCCTGCCCGTTTCCCTAACCTATTGGTGAACGGTAGCCAAGGCATAGCAGTTGGGATGTCTACCAGCATCCCCCCCCATAATTTAGGCGAATGCATCAAGGCCCTGATCCATCTTATCGACAACCCCATGGCCGATCTCAGCCATCTGATGAAACACATCCCTGCCCCTGACTTTCCAGGGGGAGGCAAAATGCTGGGTACCGCGGGTGTGCTTGACGCATACCGAACCGGCAAAGGGCGATGCGTGGTTCGTGCGAAGGCGCATACCGAGACCATCAAAATTAAAAACAAGGGAGAAGTTGAACAAATTATCTTTACCGAGCTCCCTTATCAAACTAACAAAGTTCGCGTCATAGAAAAAATTGTTGAGCTGATTAACGATAAGAAAATTGATGGCATTTCAGACATTAGAGATGAATCCGATCGAGAAGGGATTCGCTTAGTGATCGAAGTCAAGCGTAACGAACCGTCAGATATCGTGCTGAACCAACTCTATCAAATGACCGATCTTCAATCCTCGTTCCCCATTAATCTATTGGCGATCGTCAATGGGCAACCTCGCGTTTGCACCCTTAAGGAAATCCTTGAAGAATTTATCGGTTTCCGTCGCGAAGTCGTCACGCGTCGTACCTTGTTCCAACTAAGAAAAGCCGAGGAAAGACACCACATTCTATTGGGATTGACCATTGCTTTAGACCACCTCGATGCGGTTATTAAATTGATCCGCGCATCCAAAACAGGGGACGAGGCCAAGGCCGGCCTAATGGAGGGACGGTTCGCTTCCGCCTCGGAAATCAAATCAGACCCCACTCTAAAATTAAGCGATAAGCAAGCCCAAGCTATTTTGGATATGAGACTGCAACGTCTCACAGGGCTAGAAAGACAAAAAATTATTGACGAGCGCCTAGAAGTAGAAAGCACCATTGAGGAATTGAAATCAATTTTAGCGAATGAAAAAAAATTATTAGGCGTGATTAAAACAGAATTGACCGAAGTCTCCAAAATGTTTGCGGATCCTCGTCGAACAGAAATCACCCACGACACCGGCGACATCCGGATGGAAGACGTGATTCCAGATGACCCCATGGTGGTCACTGTGTCGCAAACGGGTTACATTAAGCGTACTGATCTCAATAATTACAGACGCCAGCGTCGCGGCGGCAAGGGCAAAATCGGGATGAAAACTAAAGACGAAGATTTTGTCGCACAACTTTTCATCACGAAAGCGCACGATACACTCATGGCGTTTACGGACCGCGGTTACGTGTATGCTTTGAAGGTTTACGAAATTCCAGAAGCAGCTGCTAACACTCGGGGGAAGCATTTTAAAAACCTCATTTCACTTAAAGAGGGTGAGAGCGTTGTCACATTGATGCCCATTAAGGAATTCTCTGAGGGCATGAATCTGGTTTTTGCAACGGCCAATGGAACCGTTAAGAAGACCACCTTGAGTGCTTACGCCAATATTCGAAGCAACGGTCTTATTGCTCTAACCATTGAGGAAGGCGACCGACTGGTGGCCGTACGTTCATCAAACGGCAAACAGCAAATTGTACTGGGTACAGCCCACGGTAAGGCTACGCGCTTTAGCGAAGAAGAAGTCCGGGCTACAGGAAGACCCTCGATGGGAGTTCGGGGTATCAAAGTGGCCAAAGGTGATTATGTGGTGGATATGGAAGTAGCCAATTCTTTGCCTGATCTACCCGAAGGAAAAGAGGCCGATGAAAGCACCGCTAAACACGGGCTTCTCTTAACGATTACTGACCGAGGCTATGGTAAATCCAGCTTGCTACAAGATTACAGTCTGATCCATCGTGGGGGGTCGGGGGTTATTAATATCAAACTCAACCCCAAGAAAAACGGCTCATCTGTGGTGGGCTTCAAACTCGTTCTGCCCGGAGAGGGCTGTCTTCTGATTACCCAAGAAGGCATGGCGATTCGATTTGGGGTTGAGGATATCCGCCGGACAGGGCGTAACACCCAAGGGGTTCGAGTCCATAACGTTTCTTCAGAGACCGACAAAGTGGTGGCCATGGCTAAAATTGATGCCTCCGCTCATGCCCTTGATGAATCAGACGAAGAAGACGACCTAGATATCGAGACTACTTCCACGGGCACCCCCCTTGGGATCGAAGAGCAATAGGCCCTTCCCTCTAAGAGCCAAAACCCCTCGACCGTTCCACATGGAACACCGAGGGGTTTTTTATTGGGGGATGGGAAATTGTTGAGTGAGACCCAACACCTCTGAGCGTATCTGGCGAATGGAGGCTTCCTTCTCGGGCTCTACAAGGACCCGATGGATCCAACCGCCAACCTGAGCCATTTCGGGAATCCCCATTCCTCGAGTTGTTATTGCTGGAGTACCTAAGCGAATACCACTAGGCTTCATGGGGGGGTTTGGATCAAACGGGATGCCGTTTTTATTAATGGTAATACCAGCTAAATCAAGGGCTTTTTCCGCGACCGAGCCCAAAACACCCTTAGCGAAGACGTCCACTAAAATTAAGTGATTATCGGTTCCGCCGCTTACAATACGCCACCCTTTTTCTTGAAGGCTATGGGACAGAGCCTTGGCATTCTCCACCACTTTCCCGCTGTAGGACTTAAAAGAGGGGTCCATTGCTTCTTTAAAAGCAATAGCTTTCGCGGCTACCATGTGCATTAAAGGCCCGCCTTGGACCCCGGGGAAGAGACTCCGATCAAGCGCTTTTGCGTGGACCTCCTTGCATAAAACCAAGCCACCCCTGGGACCCCTTAGGGTTTTGTGGGTTGTGGTGGTAACAAAATCTGCAAAAGGCACTGGGGACGGGTGGTGTCCTGACGCCACTAGGCCAGCAATATGGGCCATATCAACCATCAAAAGAGCCCCTACTTCATCGGCGATCTCTTTGAAAAGCCTAAAATCCCAATGCCTCGAGTAGGCACTTGCTCCCGCTACAATCATCCGAGGTTTGTGCTCGCGGGCTAGGGACCGCACTTCATCCATATCTAAAAGCTCATCGTCTTTACGAACATGGTAACTTTTGAAGTTGTAAAGCATTCCACTACTGTTTAGTGGGTGCCCGTGGGTCAAATGACCTCCATGGGCTAAATCTAGGCCCAGAAGGGTGTCCCCAGGCTTAAGGACGCTGAAATAGACGGCCATATTGGCTTGGGCACCGCTGTGTGGCTGAACATTGGCATGTTCTGCGTTGTAGAGTCGTTTAGCCCTTTCAATGGCCAGTTTTTCCATATCGTCCACATGTTCACATCCCCCGTAATATCGTCGGCCAGGGTAGCCCTCCGCATATTTATTAGTAAAATGGGACCCCATAGCCTCTAAAACAGCCTTGGAGGCGTAATTTTCAGAAGCAATCATTTCTAGATGATCCTGTTGCCTTGCAATCTCCCCCCGAAGAGATGCAAAGATTTCAGAGTCTTGTCGTTGGATATTCTCGTACATGGGGACCTCCTAAGGGGTTGGGATAGGTGTTCCATGTGGAACACTTTTTAATTACGAAAAGTTTCGTAGTTTACATACGAAATATTTCGTAATAGATCAAGTTGGAGATGGCCGCAACTCACCTCATAATAGAAGTATGCCCTTTCTTCCGGATGCCCACGATAGCGCCCTTTCTGGGTTTGAAAATCCCCTAGCTTCTCGTTATGCCAGTTCGCGTATGAGTGCCCTGTTTTCAACACTTTACAGGCAAAAAACATGGCGCCGGCTTTGGGTATTACTGGCTGAATGTGAATCCAAAATGGGTCTTACAATTAGCCCCCAACAACTCGCTGCTATGAAGGCTACCCAAGATCAGGTGGACTTACCTTTGATCGCTGAGTATGAAAAAAAATTGAGGCATGACGTCATGGCAGCGATTCACGCGTGGGGCGAACAGATTCCCGATGCCCGAGGCGTGATTCATTTAGGTGCCACTAGTTGTTTTGTAACTGATAATGGCGACACCTTAATTGCCCGCGAGGCCTTGACCCTGGTTCGCCAAAGAATTCAAAGCGTCCTCTTGGCTCTGCGAACCTTTGCCCTTCGCCACGCAAGTTTGCCCACCCTAGGGTATACCCATTTTCAACCCGCACAGCCCACCACGGTTGGCAAACGAGCGACTCTATGGGCGCAAGATCTCGCTTTAGACCTAGAAGATTTGGACCACCTTTTAAACACACTTCCTCTCCGCGGCCTAAAAGGTGCAACGGGAACCCAAGCGAGCTTCGTAGAACTTTTTGGTGGCGATAAAGAGAAAGCCCAAGAACTCGAAAATATTTTTTCTAAGCAATTGGGCGTGCCCGTTATTGCCGTCAGCGGACAGACCTCAACCCGAAAACTTGAAGATCGAATCGGGCAAGTGTTGTGTGGGGTTGCAAGCAGTGCAAGTAAATTTGCAAACGACATCCGTTTGTTACAACACATGAGAGAGATCGAAGAACCCTTTGGTAAAGACCAAATTGGTTCGAGTGCAATGCCCTATAAACGCAATCCAATGCGCTCAGAACGCATCGTCAGCCTTGCCCGTTTTGTCGTAGGCTTACTGCCTAGTACCTACCAAACCTCCTCCAATCAATGGCTCGAAAGAACGCTTGATGACAGTGCGCACAGACGCCTCACAATTTCACAAGGTTTTCTTGCCATCGATGCAATCTTAATTCTTTACCAAAATATTGCCGAGGGGTTGGTCGTTCATACATCCATGATTGACGCGAATCTTCGCCGGGAACTTCCGTTTTTATGTGCCGAAATCCTGTTAATGGAAGCTACCCAACGTGGGGGGGACCGCCAAGCGCTTCATGCCAAATTTAGAACAAGTGCTCTTCAATCTGCGGAAGAAATTCGCCACGGTAAACCCAATCCCCTTCTTGCGCTCCTTGCAGAAGATCCATCGTGGGGACTGGGGATTAGCGATATTGAATCACTCCTTAAGCCAGAGCGTTTGGTAGGCCGGGCCCCCGAACAGACGGCTGAATTTATCGAAAAGGTCCTGAACCCAATTCTGGCTAACTTCAAACCGCTTGCTCCTGAAAGCCCCCGTGTTTAAGGTCTAAAATATATGTTAAAAATTGCTGTCGTAGGTGCGCAAGACATCTTGGGCCAAGAGTTAGTTCGTACCCTTGAAGCTCATCACTGTTCAGTGCTTCCTCTTGCTTCTGGCCCTCTCACAAAAGAACAAGAAGAAAACGATATTGTTGCTTTTGCCCCCACCCCGGAGTTGATTAAAGACTACGATGCCATCATCTTGGCGCAACCTGAACCGAAGGGTTTATTAGATAAATTCTCAGGCCGTGTGCTTGACGTAACATCGGATGCATCCCGAGGAACACCGGCACCCCTCGTGGGGGCTTGGGGTACTGAAAACAGGCTCTTTGTTCGTCCAGCGGTTGAGCAAATCCTCTTGTTGCTACCGGGCCTTATTGAAAATTTTGGAACCGTGAGCGGGGTTTATTTACGATCCGTTTCTCATCGAGGAGAAACGGGGTTAATGGAACTCCATCAACAAAGTGTCGCCGTCCTTCAAGGCGAAGAACCGGGCACAGCTCCTTTAGGGTATCGCGCTGCTTTTGAACTCGTCCCTCAAAAACCCAAGGGTAGGATCACCGATATTTTCACCCCAACCTTTCATGGAGATATTTTAGTTTTGAATCTCATTAATCCAGATAAATTGATGTCAAAAATAACTAATGCTCCCGACCAGGTGGTATGGGTAGACACTCCCCCCACCTCTCGGGATGCATCAACGCGTAGTGAGGCTCTGGCGTACGCTGATCTAGATTCATCGGGGCACTATGCCACACTCATCATTGGGTTTGATGCTATTTTGTGGGGTGTTCTCCGACCAATGATCCGGCTTTTATCCCTCAAGGTTTAGTCACGTATGCACCGGCACTTAGATGAAAAACAAGGCCGCTCAGATTTCTTTAGCTCAGTCAAGGCTCTTGCTTTTGGCTTTCTTGCGGAACGCCTAGAAGGTCTCACAACAGGACTGGGTGCTCACTTAATTCGCCCCCCCGGTGCTCTAGATGAACTTTCTTTTTTAAGTGCTTGCACGCGTTGCGATAAATGTATTGAGGCTTGTCCTCAAGATGCCCTGATTAAAGCGGATGCTAAAACAGGGCTTGCGGTCGGGACACCACACATCGATCCCCGAAGAACCCCTTGCTTTCTTTGTACTGAATTACCCTGTATTACCGCCTGCCCCGAGGGTGCGTTGGTATGGCCTACTCGCCCCACCGATGGTGGATTTAATCGCTCCGGCCCCGAGGCTGTTTTGATAGGGACAGCCGAAGTCGCACCGGATCGTTGCCTGACCTATGAGCGTGAAGATCGTGCTGCCCGCTCCTGTCAAGTTTGTGTAGATCGATGTCCGTATCCAAACCTTGCCATCAAAATGGAATTCAACGTTGAGCATACCTTCGCACACCCCGAGGTGGTATCGGAATTTTGTACAGGTTGTGGGCTCTGTGTTTTTGGTTGTCCTACTGATCCCGCAGCCATTCGCATCATTCCCGCTCAACAATTAAACTAAGCTTACATTTATAAAATCACAATTCCATCCTGTTGGCTCACCTCAAATGCATTGAAGCTACTTCGGACCAAGGGCCCAGCATATACGGTAGAAAAACCCAGGCTTTTAGCGGTTTTAGCTAAGGATTCAAACTCTGCGGGAGGGACATATCGAGCAACCGGCAATTGATATCGCGTGGGCCTTAAATATTGCCCAAGTGTAAGAATGTCGACGCCGACAGAACGGAGGCTTCGAAAAACTTCTAGCAACTCTTGTTGGTTTTCACCGAGACCCAACATCAACCCGCTCTTCGTTTTGAAATCATTACCTAATAAATTTCGTCCTAAATGTTTAGCTTTCTGTAATACCGATAGTGAGCGTTCAAAGCGTCCTGCTGGGCGGACAACAGGATATAGTCTTGGTACGGTTTCAACATTATGATTTAAGACGACGGGACCTGCGTGGACCACATTAGCAACGGCGTCCAGGTCACCCATAAAGTCAGGAATGAGGACCTCTACTGAGACAGTGGGGCAGCGGCGGTGTATCGCTCGGACTGTTTCGGCGAATTGGGCAGAGCCACCGTCCGGGAGATCATCCCGGTTGACGCTCGTTAAAACCGCGTAGCGTAGGCCCATGGCTTCGACCCGGGAGGCCGTATCCTCGGGCTCATGAGGGTCGAGCAACGAGGGCCTCCCGTTTTTGATGGAACAAAAACCACAGGCACGAGTACACACATCCCCCAAGAGCAAAAAAGTTGCCGTACCGTGGGAGAAGCAATGGGTTCGGTTGGGACAGCGTGCCTCCTCGCACACCGTATGCGAATGGCTTTCCCGAAGGCCCACTTTTAAATCATGGAGCTGGCTTAAAGAGGTCTTTTCTTTTGCAATCCAGGCCGGAAGTCGTTCATGGGTGCCAAGGACTTCACGACCGCTCTTTTTTGGGAAACGACCCATGTTCCTAGCCTCTTATTTATTCTGACAGATGATAGGATTAGACCATTCTCGAAAACCTTATAGGCTCTTGCCTCACCTTTTAAGAAGATCTCAATGGGAAATATTAAAAGCTTTTTACTTGGCAAGCGTTATTCGGACGATAATACCCATCAAACGAAAGTTAGTAAGCGCGTCGGCCTTGCAGTTTTTAGTTCGGATGCCCTAAGTTCCGTTGCGTACGCCACACAATCTATCATGGATACAATTTCGCTAGCCGCCCCCGCCGCAGGGTTATCGGGCGCACTCCTCTTAGGCGCCTTTGCTTGGTCTTGGTACGCCGCCTTAGGTATTGTAGGCCTGCTAATTATTTTATTAGTGAGCTATAACCAGACGATCCGTGCTTATCCATCAGGAGGCGGAGCGTACTTGGTGGCTCGGGACAATCTTGGCTTGGGGTTTTCTCAATCGGCAGGGGCTAGTCTTTTGGTTGACTACATTTTAACCGTCGCCGTTAGCGTCAGTGCAGGGGTATCCGCCCTAACCTCCGCCTTCCCCTCGCTGGATCCCCACCGAGTTCTTTTCGCATCCCTTGTCATTTTATTTGTAGCCTACGTCAACCTCATTGGCGTTAAAGAAAGCGGATTATTTTTTTCAATCCCCACCTATGGATTTGTCATCAGCATTCTATCTTTGGTGGCGATGGGGGGCTATCGGGTATTCTCAGGCGACCCCTATGCAGCAGAAGATCCCTCCGTGCGAGTGATCCCTGAGTTTAATCAATTCACTGGGTTCGCCGCTATTTGGCTGTTCGCCCGAGCGTATGCTGCAGGGTGTACCGCTTTAACTGGGATAGAAGCCATCTCCGACGGGATTCAGAATTTCAAGCCTCCGGCCGCGGAGAATGCGGTTAAAACGATGCGTTGGATGACCCTTCTCCTGGGGGCTATGTTTTTGGGTATTACGTATCTGGCTAATCATTTCCACTTAACTCATCGCCCCGATTACTCCGAAACACTTCTCTCGACTTTAGCTAAACGCATTCTCTTTGTACCCGGATCATCAGACTTTGCCTACTACTATTACCTCATCGTCCAAGGGTTCACTATGGCCATTTTATTCCTCGCTGCTAATACGGCCTATGCAGATTTTCCCCGGCTAGCCGCTCTCTTGGCAAAAGATAAATATCTTCCTCGTCAATTCTCACAACAAGGCCATCGCCTCGTTTTTTCAAATGGAATTATTATTCTTAGCGTAGTGGCATTTATTTTAGTTTGGGTGTTCAACGCGCGTGAACATCGGCTACTCGATCTTTACGCCTTTGGTGTTTTTCTTGGGTTTTGCATTAGCCAAGGCGCCATGGTCGTTCGGTGGAGTCGCCTCAAAGGCCCGTTCTGGAGGTTGAAACTCACGCTGAATGCCTTGGGCTTTACGGCGACGTGTTTAGTTTTACTAGTGATTTTAGCCACTAAATTCACCCATGGAGTTTGGGCCGTTACCGTTTTGATTTTTGGTCTCGTTCATGTCTTTCGCACTATTCATAAACACTATGAAGACACCGCTCAAAAGCTATTGAACAGTACGGGTGGGTTATCGTTGCACCGAAAAAATCGCGTAATTGTTTTAGTCTCAGGCATTCATTCGGGTGTTGTATCTGCTTTAAATTATGCCAAGACTATCGCACCCCATGATCAGATTGAGGCGCTAACGGTAGATCTTATTGATGAAAAAGGAATTCATAATCCCGAAGTAGAAAAACTTAAAGATGATTGGCACCGATATGGCGAGGGCATTCCTCTCGTGACTATAGAAAATCGCTACCGCCAAATTGTAGACCCCATTGTTGTGGCGATAAAAAAAATGAGAGAGACGGAACCCGAGTGTACTATCAGCGTCGTCATTCCGGAATTTGTGGCTCATGGCTTTATTGAAAAACTTCTACACAATCAGACAGCCTTCTGGATTAAATTAAAATTACTCGTGGAACCCCAAGTCATTGTCATATCCGTTCCTTACCACTTATAAGTCACTGTAAATATTGGGCTTATATAAAACCAATAAGCGTCAGGACCGGAGAGTCGGCAGGCCTAACCATGCTTCCGTCGGTGTTCGGTGATCTCGGTCAACGAGCATAAATAAATACGTCAGCGGCAAGCCCACTAGAGATAGCAAGTGTATGGCTGAAAATAATATTTGCTCCTGACGGTTTCTAAATGGGATATGAAGTCGGTGAGCTGACATCAAAGGTGTTTGATTGATTAAAAAAATCGGCGCAAGAATTGCAGCCCATGAACAAACAATATGTAGGCCATAAACAAACCACTGTAGGCTACCGGCGTATAAAAATTCCACAGGGGTCAAAAGTAATTCGCTAGCAGAAATAGCAACCCCCACATTCATTAAATAAACCAAGAATGACTCCAACAATAACACCGAGACAATCGGCCAAAAGGACGACACCTCAATCAACCCTCTTCGCTCATTTCCTGGGGCCACAAAGGAGGCATCGGTGGAGAGAGCCCCGTCAGGCCTAGCCCTAGGACTCTCATAGTCCACCCATAGGGGCTTGGATGAGGGGGATGGCAGCGCCTCATTAGCGCTAGACGCAGAGTAGGTTTTCAGATCAGTCGATGAACTCTGGTTAGGCGCCCTAGAGACCTCAAATAAAAGCTTTGCACGGGGGGGCATCGCTAACGGTAATCCACACCGAGGGCATTCTGACACGTACTTAGGTCTATGCGCTCCACAGTTGGGACAAGGTTGTGTCATAAGTCTCAACCAAAGTAATCTAACATCTTCTTGCGCTCGTCAAAACTTCCACGCTGAAGATCTTGAAGAATCAGTAAACGTACATCCCAAACTAGATCAGTGGGGAAGACGGCACGGCCTAATTTTAAAAATCTTTCAGCGGCTTGGTCATCGCCTGACTCGAAAGCTGATTGGGCTAGGCCAGTTAAAACTTGGGCGTGTAGCGCCAGTGCTTTGGGGTTCTTGGGATTGCGGGCCAACCAATTCTCGGAGTAGGCTCGAAGTTCAGTAAATGATTGATTTGATAGATACTTAGACAACTCTCCCGGGGTGAGCTTGATCTCCTCTTGCTGGCTCAAGCGGGCCTCAAGGGCGACCACGAGCGCTACGGATTCTTTGTGCCGACGGTCGAGTTTTGCTACCTGCTGGGCGCGATAGTAAGCGTAGAGCGGAAGTCCCTCTTTTTCAAAACGTAGCGCTTCTTCCCAAATAGCGGCTAACTCCATTTGCGGGATCACAAAAGGCGATTGATTGTTGCCGATGCGGACGGCTTGATTCTTGGCTCGTTCAGCCGCCAATTCGGAACGGTAGTCCCCGAGTAATATCCATAAACCGATGAATACAAGAAGAAAGAATACACCGTATTTAAGAAGACCCTTATCGTTTAGTTTCTTCACAAAGGGTTGCGAGGGTATGCGCGCGCTCCAATCCGAAGGCTGAAACCGGGGAGCCTCTCGAGAGATCTTTATTTTCTTTTCGTCTGAAGGCTGTAATTCGTCGAGAGGACGGGGCTGAACGGGCCCCGATAAATAAGGCTTGAGGCGGGTTAGGCCTTGTTGCGCGGCCGCATGGTGGGGATCTCGGTGAAGAATTTCAGAGTAAATCGCGACCGCTTTTCCAAAATTTCCACGCCGTGCCATTGCCTCCGCTTCTTGGAGTTTGGGAATAAAAGGGTCGGTGATCATGTCGACTTTCTGTTACGTGCAATGGGGTGAATCATCAACTGGAATCGAGTTTGCCCACAAGTAAACTCTGAATTGTTCTCTAAGCGACTTTTTTCTTTAATCACTTTACCTTTGAGAAGCGTTCCATTGGTAGATCCCAAATCTTCGAGCCAAACGGATCCATCGTGTTCAAGACAAATCTGCGCGTGACGACGACTACATTGAGGATCGTGGGTTATTATTTCACCCTCGGATCGCCCAATCAAGACAAGGGCCTGTTGAATGACATAAGGATCCATAGCCACCCCCGAGACGGTCAGTACCACATATCGATTAAACCTAAGAGGGTCCAATCCCGAGGGGACTAAAGGGGCGGGTTGATGCGGGTTGAGAATCTCAAATTCGTGAACACAATTTGGGCAGCCTAATCGTTTGGTTGCCCTGCCCTGAAAACGATTCTCGTCATAGTAAAAACGACCCGAACAACTTGGGCAAATAATAATCATAAGTGGCTAAGTGGAGGACAACACAGGGTGATGTTGATCGGCAATAAAGATACGAGCACGAGGCGCATGTTGGAGGGCGAGCATGGCTGACGACCGAGCAAGTTCCGCATGATTATTTTCTTCACTGAGATGGGCTAGTACCACTCGGTTAAGACGCGACGTATCCATGGAACTCAAGAGACCGGCTGTATCTTCATTACTTAAATGTCCGACCCTGCTAAGGATTCTGGCTTTGAGCTCAGGGGTGTAAGGCCCTTCTATTAACATCTGTTCATCATAATTGGACTCAATCACGAGCGTTTCAACCCCCGCACAAGACTGCCGAACGGTTTCAGAAATATGTCCGAGATCGGTGATGATCGCTAGAGACTGACCTTCACGTTCGACCCGAAAAGCCACAGGATCTACTGCGTCATGGGGCAAGGAGAAGGGTTGGATGGTCCAAGAGCCAAACGATAAAGAAGACCCACTCTTAAGAGGGACCCACCGATGATCAGGGATCACTATGTGCGTTTTACTCTCGATGGCCTTTTTGGTTTGTTCCGTCAGCAAAAATACCCAAGCCGTATTTCGCAGCAAAACAGGTAACGCACTAATGTGGTCATTATGCTCATGAGTGATGGCGATGCCCTGAACCCAACCAATATCCCACCCAATTAGATTTAACCGACGTTCCACTTGCCGAAGAGAAAGGCCGGCGTCGATTAATAAAACGGTGCCATGGTGATGGATGGCGTGGCAATTCCCCTTAGAGCCCGAAGCGAGAGAAGCGTAATCCATTAACCTATTGTGAGGTTAATAAGGGAGGAGTTCCACTTCTGTTTCAAAAACAAGCGTCAGTCGCTCTTCGTTTCCTGCTCGGTAATTTTGAACCAACTCTCCAGCCCATCGAGAGGTCCCCGGGATTCGTTTGAGGGACCAAGATTCCGACCTGACTTCACCACTGGGTAGATCTACAAAACCAGCCAAGTCGAGAGTATTCTGTGTCCGAATCCCACTGAGGGGGATGCCGTGTTTACCCGGTCTAAACCAATGAACAACGCCACCTAGCATTTGAAAATCTAGCAGATCTTTATCCACAGTCTGCCAACCCGAGAAAACAGTTCGGGCAGTCGTCACTCTGGCCGAATCAGATCCCTGAGCGCTTTTAAGACGGGCAGCGTAGCGCCCTACTCGCTTTGGCCCGCTGTCTAGCTGCTTTGCGTCAATTGTAGGAAAGGATTCTTTTTTAATTAAATTTAAAATGGAAAGATAATCAACTTGATTGGGATCAAACAAAGCTCTTTCATGCGATTGGGAAACCTTTTCAGAGGGCCATTCGGCAAAATATTGACGATATTTACCAATTTGACCGGTATGTAGAGCGGCAATGAAAATATTGACCTTCTCGCTTTGAGGCATAACAATGAGCTCTTCTCGCAGGGGCGATAGTGCCTCTTCCATTTTTTTCACATCGCTTAAAGCGATAGCGATTCGAAGCCAAGTACCCGCCATCCAGGCTGAATAAGTTCGAGCTCGGTCATCAAAAGGAGTGGCCAAACCCCCGTTAAATTTTTCATACGTTAATCCCCACGCTTTGTTTAATAGAGCTCGCGTGTCACTAGACCCAAGAGAAGGATCCGCTGATCGTAAAAGATGCGCGGCAAGAAGCCAGTTTGCAGCAACATAATTTGCCATCGATAAATTGGCTGTTGTTGGGTTTAATTTTTCCATGATTAATTTTTCAATGGTCCCACCTTCTCTAAAGTCACTAAGATTGGGGCTATTATTTAAATAATTCTGTAAGGACTTGACCATCAGATTGGCTTCCGCCCCCCCGATTCCGGCATTGTTACCGATAACGGTACCCAGCGCTTGACTCGGTTGAATCTCAAAACCCACCCCAAACCGATAAGACGCAGGGCGTCCTGACCAGAGTTCATAAGTCGGGGAAGGCCCTAGGTCCTTGCCAAGCTTGCTCCCTTGGCCCATCAAGGGGATTGTAACGGTCAATAAAGTTACTAATATTTTATGAAACACTTTTATCTCCGCTACCTTATTTTAATATGATCTCTGCCTCGAAACGTAAGACCAGCCTCTCACCATTTTTGGACAAAGTTTCTTGAATGATGGTGCCTGACCACAGCCCTTGCCCGGCTGAAGGTTTGAGGCTCCAGGTTTCTCTTCGAGACTCGCCATCAGTTTGATCGAAGTAGCCCACCATCATCAATGCACTCTCCCCCCAAATACCTGCCAAAGGAAGATTAGTTTGGCCTGGCTTGAGCCAATGCGCTAAGGCGCCAATGCGCTGGAAAGGCCTGTCGGAGAAAGCGCTTGCATCTCGGCTTTGCCATTCACTCAACATCTTTTTTGCGGCTTCGACACGGGTCGAATTGGACCCTTCTGCAGTTAATAAGCGAATCCGATAATTTTGCACGCTGTACGCATTAAACGAGGGTAGTTGATCTAAAGAAGGCATAGGTTGTTCGGCGAGGAGAAGGAGCGCGCTATAGTCCACCTCGGTGGGGTTAGCGAGAGCTCTCGTATGGAAACTCTTCATTGCTGATTGAGGCAATATTTTGGCAATCTTGGCGAGGGTTTGGAGACGCCCCGTGTGGGCGGCTGCAAAAAAAGCTGCCTGAAGATCAACGCCCGGTAAATTTAAATCTCCCTCCATGACGCTCAACGCCTGAGTCGCTTTGTTCCAATCCTCCATACCCAGTGCGATAGATAAATTAAGATTGCGCATTTTAATAATGAAATCTCGATCTAAATCACGAATGCTGAGTAACTCAAGCGACTCCTCCTGTCGGGTAAGTTTAGTATCGGCTCTTCGAGCACCCGTGGTCTGGTCGAACCCCTGAGTCATTGTTGCCTTTTCGGCTCCAGAGAGTTCTCTCGGCGCGGATGACATGGCATCGAGATAAGCCCCCCAACCTAACCACCAAGCTCGATCAAATAACGCTTTAGGATTACCGGTACCAAGCGATGGGTTTTGGACTCGCAAGGTTTGTGCAGCCAAGAGCCACTGCGCTGCTACGTACCGCATTCTGAAATCCGACTTAACCTCCATCTGCATTACAGAAGTTTCAATGGAGCTTCCAGGCCTGAAGTCTTCCAAATTAGGCTGGCCTTTGGCGTATCGCCCCAAGGATGCCTTGATAACGGCCTCTTGCGCGCCGAGAGAAGCAATGAATAAAGAAAGCATCAGAATTTTCTTCAGCATAAGACTCCTAAGAAGGGGAAGATGTCATTTTATAGAGGGATATTGCCGTGTTTTTTGGCGGGTAAGTAGTCGCGCTTCGTCTCCAAGAAAGACAGGGCTTGGAGTACCTTCTCGCGGGTCTCTCTTGGAAAGATTACTTCATCGACAAATCCCAGTTCAGCTGCAACGTAGGGGTTAGCAAACTTTTGGTTATACGCTTCCATCAATTCATTTTTCTTGGCCTGGGGGTCTTTTGATTCGCTGATCGCTTTAGAGTGCAGAATATTCATCGCTCCTTCGGCACCCATCACCGCAATCTCGGCAGTGGGGTAAGCAAAATTAAAATCAGTTCTCAAATGTTTTGAAGCCATCACACAATAGGCGCCCCCGTATGCTTTGCGGGTGATAATTGTAATTTTGGGAACCGTTGCTTCGGCAAAGGCGTAAAGTAATTTTGCTCCGTGGCGAATGATCCCTCCATGTTCTTGTTGAACACCCGGCATAAACCCGGGCACATCTTCAAAGACAACGAGTGGGATGTTAAAGGCATCACAGAACCGAATAAACCGCGCCCCTTTTTCGCTGGCTGAAATATCTAAAACCCCTGCGAGGTAGGACGGTTGGTTGGCCACAAGGCCCACCGATTGTCCGCCCATACGGGCGAAACCAACGACTAGATTTGGAGCGAAAGCCTGATGAACTTCAAGGAAATGCTCATCATCGACCACCCCTTTGATGATTCCTCGAACATCATAGGGCTTGTTGGGATCAGCCGGTATCAAATCATCTAGGGCGGGATTGTTCGAAGGGGGGTGACTCGGCATTGGGAATCTAGGGGCTTTGGATAAATTGTTACTGGGCAAAAAAGAGAGGAGTTCTCGGGTGTGTAAAAGGGCCTCGGTATCATTCGCACGAACAAAGTGCGCGACTCCGCTCTTAGAGCTATGCGTCGCCGATCCCCCCAATTCTTCTTTCGTGACTTCTTCATGCGTAACAGCCTTGATAACATCAGGGCCTGTGACAAACATGTACGATGTATCTTTCACCATGGTGATGAAATCTGTGATCGCAGGACTATACACAGCCCCTCCAGCACAGGGCCCCATGATGAGAGAAATTTGAGGTATCACGCCACTGGCTAGGGTATTGCGTAGAAAAATATCAGCGAATCCACCCAGCGACAGCACCCCCTCTTGGATCCGAGCTCCTCCACTGTCATTCAAGCCAATAAAAGGGCACCCCACTTTCATCGCATGATCCATCACCTTACAGATTTTTTGCGCGTTCGCTTCCGAGAGCGAGCCCCCGGTCACGGTGAAATCTTGGGCGTACAGAGCGATCGGACGCCCATCTATTTTTGCGAAACCCGTGATAACCCCGTCCCCTAGAAATTGCTCTTGAGGTGCGTGGCGATGTTTCTTGAAAGCATCCACTTCTTCAAAGGAATTTTCATCAACCAAGATTTCAATGCGCTCTCGAGCGGTTAGCTTTCCTCCTTCATGTTGTTTTTGAGTACGCTCTATACCCCCTCCCAAAAGGGCGTTAGATCGTTCCTTTTCAAGTCGATCAAATTTATTTTTTAAATCCATTTTGTCTCCCGTACAAATATTTAAGTGTCATCGCCCGGACTTTTTCCAGTCCTTTAGAAATCCCTCAATTCCCCTATCGGTCAGGGGGTGATGAAGCATTTGTTCAAAGACTTTTGTGGGAATGGTGGCAACGTGGGCCCCGGCAAGCGCGGCCTCTGTTACATGGATAGGCCCCCGAATGGATGCGGCGAGCACGTAGGTTTCGAGGCCATAATTCCCATAAATTTCAACAATTTGTCGAATCAACTCCATGCCATCCTGATTGACATCATCCAAGCGGCCTACAAACGGAGAAACATACGTGGCCCCGGCTTTGGCTGCCATCAGGGCTTGCGTGGCGCTGAAACACAGGGTGACGTTAGTTTTAATTCCTTCCGCCTTAAAGGCTTTGGAGGCTTTAAGTCCCTCAAAAGTCAGCGGAACTTTGACTACAACATTGGGATGGATCTTCGCTAACTTCCTCCCTTCGCTAATCATTCCATCTGCTTCGAGACTCAGGACCTCGGCACTGATGGGGCCGTCTACTATAGAGCAAATTTCCTCAATGATGGCTTCAAAAGGTCGGCCACTTTCTTTAGCAATTAAGGATGGATTGGTCGTTACGCCATCGAGGATCCCCAAGGCGTTGATGCGCTTTATTTCATCAATATTCGCTGTGTCGATAAAGAATCTCATCGGTTCTCCTAGGAAGTTCGACCGTCCTCTTCCATTGTCTCAGGCTCTCGGGCAACCTTAAAGACTGGAGAAAACTATGCCTCAAGACGCTGAAATTAAGGTCCTAGATCAAGGGTTTGTGCGTCTAGTAGATATGATGGGAAGCGATTTGTCCGTCGTCAATGCCGCCCGTGTTTCTTTTGGAAAGAAAAAAGATCATTTTGAAGACAAAGATAAAAAACTCATTCAGTACTTAGCGAAGCATGAACACACTTCTCCTTTTCGTCATGCCTATGTTCAATTCCACGTGAAGGCACCCATTTTTGTATTTCGACAATGGATGAAACATCAGGTCGGTTGTTCATGGAATGAGATCAGCGGCCGCTATGTGGAATTTCCCGATGACGAGTTTTTTATCCCAGCCTCTTTTCGCCAACAATCCAAAGATAATAAACAGGGGAGTGAAGGCGAAATTGAACTCGCCCATCGCGAAACGGCTCGGCATGCATACGAGCTAGCCTGCAAGCATGCGGTCACCGAATATAAAAAACTCCTTTCCCTCGGTGTCTGCCGGGAGCAAGCTCGATGCATTCTGCCGCTCGGGCTCTATTCAGAAGTCTACTGGACCACATCGCTACAAGCCGTCGCCCATTTCATTCGCCTGCGTTCCGAAAGCCACGCCCAATGGGAAATTCAGCAGTATGCTCATGCCGTTCGATCGTTAGTCGAAGTTGCTTTTCCTGCGAGCCTAGAGGCTTTACTTTCTACGGACGTTGGGTAAGCTTAGCGGAACAAATAAGATATTTTAATTTGGATCGTGTCGTCAGAAGGAACATGCTGAAGCATCGTGAGGTCACTAAAGGGACGAATGCCACCTTGCGGACTAATGAGATCAGTATTCCTAGCATTTTTTCCATAGACCAAAAAGAACGTAGAGCCCGGAGCGTATTCCCACCGAGTAATCACATTGACCACCCATGACCGGAAACTGCCGCTCGGGGAACGTGTGGTGATTGAGGCAGGTGTGTAGAGCCCATCGCTCACATAAGACCGAAGATCGCTATAACTGTAATTGACCCCAAGCCATTCGGAACTTAATTGAAACGTTAAGCGAGGGTTGGCTACATAACTTACCTTTAGCAAATGACGAAATTCTGTCAATGCACGATAGCCCACGATGGGAGTGGTATTCGACATTCCTGCTACAAAACCCACCGGGGTCCTCGATTGTGTTTCGAACCAGTAGTCTCCTTGGCCTTGCGTGAGATCTTGACTCATTTCGATTTTCCATTGATCCGTTAATTGAAAATCATTCTCAACTTTGAATCCGCTTTTTGGCTCATCTCCCCCAATGTTAGCAAAGCCAAATTCCCACCGCCACACACCGTATTGGGGACTTCCAAATTCCAACTGATAGCCCGCACCGGGTCCTCGAGGTAAATATTTTTTTCGGGCATCAGAAAAAGTTCGAAGTTCATAATCATCCTCTCTTGGCCCAAGGAAAAAACCTTCGATTTTTATGCGGTATAAGTCTTTGGTATTAAAGCGTATGGTGGTGGCCAAATTATTTTGAACCACATGGTTAGCACCATCACGAGCGTGATTCAATTGAAGATCAATATTTAAATTCTGGGCGCCCCCCATGGGTTGGTCCCAAGTTCGACCACTGAAGATACTCAGGCGCTTCTCGTCGGTTCGAGATTGATAGCCCAGATCGTTTAGTTGAAAATGAGGACCAGCATATACCGGGTTAATAGATAGAAAAGCTCCGTTCGACCACCTTTTCCGCCAATTTAATCGACCTCGCCAGTCACTAAGAATTTGCCCAGGAGGACCCACCCTTGAATTCGATAAGGTCCCCTCGAAGGTTTGATCTTGGTTGCGCCAAACCCCATCGATTGAAGTGACCAAAGCATCGTCATTCTGCTGACCCGAACGATTGACCCACGAGGCAAACCCACCGATAAAGCTTCCGCGGTCATCGAGAGCCTGCGAGACTCGCATAACCCCGTAATTAGTCGAGGGTAAAAGGGTCTCTTTCCGAGTGGATCCATCCACAGAGCGGATATAAGCTTCCGCTGTTTTTGTGTTGGCTCCAAGAATGCCAACATTAAGGCCTTTTTCGCTCTTCGATGTATATTTAGCCGCGCCCGTAATAACTGCCGAACTATCCCAACTAAGTAGTTTTTCCCCGGGGAGGAGGGTGGCGGCTGGGGTAGGTTGCCCAATACGCCGACTATAGAAAAAAGGAGGCCCGCCGATTTGAAAAATATCGGACCCCTCCGTGAAGAAAGGTCTTTTTTCCGGGAAGGACGTTTCGAGGGCCGACAAGTTGAATACCGTTTGATCCACTTCGACCTGCCCAAAATCGGGCTGGATAGCCAAGTCTAGCTGCGCATTGTTGGGGAGACTCAGCCGAGCGTCAAGACCATAATTAATAAGAGATTGGGAATCACGATTGGTTGCAGAACGGGAAATATCTTTCTTGGCAACAACAAAAGGAACCCATTCTCGCTTGGGTTGTATACTCAGTTGCTCGATCCCCCGGAGAAAAGGGTAGTTTGCGATACCACTGGTTACATCTCGGGGCTGCACATACCATTTACTCTCTTCTTTGCTTTGGCCATTGTCGGCTCGACATGGATTAAAGCCCCATGGGGCATTGCTGCCGATGGGGATTTTCATCGCTGATAGCGGGATTCGCATTTCAACCGACCATCCATCATCATCAATGGATACAGCGCTTTCCCAAACCGCATCCCAGGAGAAATCAATTCCTCGATATTCCTGGCTATCATTCGCGATGAAGTCAAATTGGACCCCCGCAGCTGTAACTCCAAACACATACGCTGATCGTCGAGACAAAATGGGATCGAGGCCGATAAAAAAACTATCGGCACCTTCATTACGCTGGTCTCTGCGATTGAGCCGCGCCATAATTTTTTGAGTGGGGGTACTTTTTAAAAGTCGAGCTCCTACATAAAGATATACGTCATCAAACAGAATGCGAACTTGGGTGAGACTCTTTGCCGGGGCTAAATAGTTTGGGAATGTCTGCCGAAAGCCTTCTGTTACATAGGCGACGCGCCAATCCTGTTCAACGAGTTTTCCGTCAAGCGTAATGAGATCTGCCCGTCGAGAAGCCTGGTGTGCAGGTAAGGGTATCGTTTGAGCTAACATCCCCAACCAGCTAGAAAAACCCATCACTAGAAGACTTTTTTTAATCACATTCATCATTTTTAGCCCTAGTGAACTTCAGCAGAATAATCAGTATCCTATGAAAATAGTTTTTCCTTTCGCCACTTATTACTGGTTGGTGTTCTGGTATGCACGCTCCGGCCAATGGTATGAAAATTACGATGAGTGGATAAACTTAAATTCATGATTCTTGCTCATTCTTTCTTGCGCCAGTTGATTCTCGCTACCGCGGTCACGACTTCTTTGATAGCGAGCGGAGGAACGATCACCGTTAAAAATAAAACCTTTTTAGCGGAGGTGGCCCTCACGCCCCAAGAACAAGCTCGTGGCCTTATGTATCGGCAATCACTTTCTGCCAATCGATGCATGATTTTCCTCTATGACAACGATCAACCACGACCCATTTGGATGAAAAACTGTCTCATTAGCCTAGATGTAGTTTGGGTTAATCGCGAAGGTCGGATTGTGGGTTTGTTATCCAACCTTCCTCCGTGCCCCCCAAGCCGAGGAGACGACTGCCCCATGTATGGGGGATCATTTATTGCCCGCCACTTCGTTGAATTTTCGGCGGGTACGATTGCACGTCTGAATTTAAAAATAGGGGATCGGCTTAGTTGGGACATTGAGCTTGACGATGGTCGTCGAGTCCAGACTCCGACACAACGTTAAAGCACTAAAGAGGGGCGTCGGCCGAGGGTATCCCCCCCCGATCTTTTTTAGTAAAGCGCGCAATATGACGAAGATGTTCGGGGGGGAGTGGAAGCTGACTCAGGTCAATTGGAGAAACGCGGTCAGCCAACAGTTTGTAACCTTTGGCTTGCTTGGGGAGCCGATCAGGAAGAAACACTTCGTGCCCTTGGGCGTAGGGCATGAAAGGCGGCATAACAACCGCATATCCCGTATATAAAAAACCGGAGACTCGCATCCAGTCTTCTCCACCACTCGGTGATTTAACCGGCAAGGCGAAGACGGGATGTACACCTCCGTTAATCCAGATCTCACGATTATCTAACCGGGGGTAAACAAAAATCCGTCGGCGATGCATGAAGTGGTAGCTATCAATTTGTAAATGGTCAACAACCTTGAACAAAGGATTGGTAACCGCAGGTCCCTCACTTCGATCAGACTGTCCAACAACTTGGATTACGGGTCTAGATTTTCCTGTCAATTTAGAAATATAGGCATTCAGTTCGGACGCTTCTTCCCCAACGAGATGACCCTGGTTGGGCTTGATATTTCCTAGAAGTACAATTTGTTCGGGTTGATAATCTGATAAAAGAGTCACCAAGCGTTCCCAAGGGTCAAGATGAGCAGCCAGCGGGAGACCCTCTAGAGCACGACGTCGCCCGGCGCCTAATCCGAAGAAAAAATCTGATAGAACGAGTGTCTTAGCACGCGTAAGCCATAGCGCTCGTCGGCTATCCATTTGGCAATCATCAAACATTTCAAGATGCATCTCTTTCAGGATAAACGCAGTGCGGGGTTTTCCCTAAAGTATACGGAGTATCAAAGGAGATCCTAGGCGCCTAGAGAAAATTCATTCGTGGGTAATTACTACCTAGCAGGGTGTTCGTGGACGTTGTTGCTTGCCCTAGCCACCGATCCAAAACGGTTGCGTACATACTTCTAAAATCACTCTCAGAGCTGTAGCGCATATTGGCGTTATTATCTAGATTCGCCAAATTAGGATAAGCACCATAAAGCCCCCCTTTGATGCTATTACCAATACATAATGACAAGGAGTTGGTGCCATGGTCAGTCCCACCGCTATTTTCTGTGACGCGCCTCCCAAACTCACTCCATGTCATCATCATTACCCGGTTCTGAGCGGACCCTGTTGAGGTTGTGATCGTACCTAAATCTTCATAGAACGACTTAATCGATCCTCCGAGCGTGGATAGAAGATTCTTCATAGCAATCAATTGATTGCTATGGGTGTCCCAACCCCCTAACCGGCAGTAATAAACTTGGATTGGAAGGTTGGCGGCAATCATAGAAGCAATTAATTTAAATTGAGCGCTGAGGGAATTTGAAAGCACCGCCCCATTGGCATTGATGTAATTGGAGTCTCCGGGGTAAGGCACACTTGGCGTTCGAGCAGTTAGGGTCGATATACTTTGTGTCGCGTCGTAAAAACTCTTTTGCGACTTGGCTACGAGTTCGTACGCGGTCCTAGAGACACTGTCAGCACTGATAGAAGTGGCTCCTGAATTATAGGCGGATTGAAGCAGTAGGCTATCGGTTGAATAGGGGGCTTGTAGGGTGGCGTTCCTTAAACTTCCGGGGTATCTAAATCCATTTGTGCTGGTGATCGGAATAAACGATCTTCTTGCACCTGCAATCATGCGATGGACGGAACTTATTGTGGTAACTCCTTGAATCGCATTCGCCGCATCGAAGGTTTGATCGGCAAATCGACCTAACCAACCTGTCCCATTAAGGGTTGAAGGGTTTGAACCCGAGGTTCCTCCCTGAGCCCATAAATCCCCTGCAGTGAAATGAGACAAATTAGGGTTAGGCATACTTAATCCAGCGACCCATGCCACTTTACCCTGAGCGTGTAAAACATCGAGACCAATAAAATCACCATTGAGGCCCACGCCGCTACCCAATGTGGTTGAGGGAGTAATTCTTAACGTACTCCGTCTCGCTTGGTAAGCCGTCAGGTTAGCGCCACTGTCGGGGGGAAGAACATTTAGCCAATCCCATCCACCGTCCACATTAATGACAACCAAAATTGGGTTGGTAAAAGCGCCTGCATTCCCACCTCCACCGGTACCGCCCCCAGAAGAGACAGAGGAGGCTGAAGTTGAGCTGCCTCCACCACTGCAGCCTACTAAACCAGCTAGGGAAGCGCCGGCCGTCAGGGATGACTGAATGAAGGTGCGACGGGATAACGCTCGTTTCATATTTTCATCCCCCTAGTGTAATTGATGAGCTGGCGAACTCATCATGATGAAAGCCAGTTCTCTGATTCTAGTTTGATGTGTTGGATTAGTCAGACTGATAGAGATCCCGTTACCGCCAAATAAAGCATTGAGCCATGCGTCCCTCAAGCTTGTTGGCGTTGGAGCGAGTTGTAAAAGATTCACGAGACGGTTGAAGACATCAAGCGAAGTGATTGGCACAGTTGGGAACCATTTGTTGAGATCGGTTGGTACAAGCGTGACGGTTAACTGTGAGGATGAAGTTCCCGAACCTTGATAGAGACCATACCGATAGGTTTCACTCAGGGCCACGGCCGAAGCACAATAACTTCTATAGCGCATCATATTGGCATTCACCCAAACGTCATGCTCTCCCCATCCATTGGGACCTGCGGGGTCTAAAAGTGCTAAACCTAGGTTATCAAAAGTGGAGGAGTCAAACTCCGATGAACCCACCAAGAGTCTCCATGCAGGGAATCCCTTCACTGCCAATGAATCTGCTTCACTGAGGCTATACCCTAACATACGGCAAGAAGAGACTAGCCAAACAATGGGTGAGGTAATAAGTGCAAATCGATGAGCGGTATCAAAAAAGAACCGCGACTTAAACAAAACTTTTAAGGAAGCGCTGATATTGAAGTTGTTGGTTCTAATCACCAACCCAAAATCTTGAATATCTTGCGAAGTAAAGTGAGGAGTGACAAAGTGACCAATTATTCTCGCCGCAAGATATTCAGAACATTGAGTAGCACGAGATGTAGTGATGGAGCGAAGTACGTCCTCTCCCGGGACCATTCCTGCTTGCGCCACCGTGTAATTAAAAGTTCGGTCAAGAAAAGTAATGCTTGCAGATCCCCCCGTAGCGTTAGCTGCTGAGCTAGGATGTTGGTTCGGGAGTCGATTATTGCCTAAGGCCCCCATGAACCATGTAAGGGACCCGGCTGGAACTGTCTGGCCCTGAGCGACCACTGCTGTTCCCTTCCGGGCAAATTTATTAGCCACATTATTAGGTGCGGTGACAACATCCGACGCGGCTACATAAAAACTCCAGCCTGAAAGTGCTTTGGCCAGACTTGTAATATCTTGTTGCGAATACCCATTGTCGACACCTAATGAATAAAGCTCTAGCACTTCCCGTGCGTAATTCTCATTCGGCACAGCAGAGCCTACAGCAGAATTAGAAACGGAATCTAGCCAAACACACATCGCTGGATTTTTACTAACCGCGACAAGGAGATCTGTAAAATTCCCAAGACCTTGGTCTCGAAATAATTGGATCTGCTCGAGCATCAGGGCTGTATTTTGGACTTTATCGTACCCAGTAGCAAAAAACTGGTGCCAAAAAAGAGACATACGTTCGCGAAATGAATCAGGCGCATATTGCATTCGGAAAGCCCATGCTGCTTGGGCTACGCTCAATCGGTTCCGCCACGTATTAGGTCCCTCGCAAAGAAAACCATGCGCTGACGTGACAGCGGGAGCAAGCATGTTGGTAGCATTCCCCGCCGTGGGATCGATGGCATTAATTGCTACCACATCCGATCGGTTAGCATAGACGGCATCAAAAAGAGTAGACGACTGCCCCCCGTCGATCCATGCGTTTATGAAGCTGCTCGGATCGGTTGCCGCCGCGGTCGATGCTGCTTCTGGCGTTAACCCAAAGCCTGCTCGGCGGGCAAAGTGTTGAACATCAAGAGCCGACCAAGCGTTAACAGGAGTGAGATTTGCCATATATCGCCTTATTCTTGATTAATTATTAAGAGCGCCATTTGCGATCCACGCACGGAGTGTATCAATTGTTGGTTGGCATAAAATAGGTGCGCCCTGTGGCATACGAGTGCCATAGGTTTGCCCAAAAGCTGCCAGCCCAGGATTATCTTTGGATATTTTTTCAATGAGCCAAGAGGTATTCGGATCCCCGGGGTTGACGCGGTACCAAGAAGGTCCACTTTGGGTGACCGCCCGAAGTTGGGTATAGACACTGTTAGCGCTTCCTGAAAAAAGAATTCGTCCCGCAGGGTTGGTTCCACCATGACAACTGCTAGTATTAGAGCCGCAACTGAGCTGAAGCGCTGGCAAAATATCCGCAGAAAAGCTCGGTGTCATCTTGGTGGTTGAAATGGGGCAGGTCGTACCCGCGTACGGATCAGCGGGAGAAGTTGAAGCACTGCTAGAAGACCCACCTCCTCCACAAGATGCAAGACATAAAACAATAAGCATCGAACTATATGCCCAGAAATTTTTTGTATGAATCTGAACAAAATGTGATGTCATTTCACACCTTCTCTATGGCCTCTATCTTAGACCTGAAAAGCTTGACGGCAGGGATTGAAACTTACCGTTGTGATCGTTCTTGGATAAGCATGGCGTCCCCATAACTAAAAAAACGATAGGACCGGCGGATGGCCTCTGCATAAATTTTGTGGGCTTGTTGGGTACCTAATAAACTACAAATCAAAATAAAAAGGGAACTCTCGGGGAGATGAAAATTCGTCAGGAGGCCGCAAGGAACCCTTGGAGGGTGGCCCGGCCTGAGAAATAAGCGGCTTTCTCCCTGAGTGAGCAATGTGTTTCCGTCCCAAGCGGTTTCTAGGGTTCGAAGGCTCGTAGTCCCAATACAAACGATCGGTCGTTGGCCTACTATCGCCTCTGAAATCTTTTTAGAAGTTTCCGTTGAAATGAAAAAAGCCTCCCGATGCATTTGATGATCATCGATTTTGTCAACTAAGATGGGTCGAAAGGTCCCGAGTCCAACATCAAGTCGTATGGGGGCCCAGTCATGTCCTTTCTGTTTAAGTTCGGTAATCAGCGTTTTGGAAAAATGTAAACCTGCAGTGGGTGCTGCGACCGCCTCGCCTTCATCGCTTGAAAAATCAGTTTGATACCTTTGATCATCATGATCGTCGGCTGCTCGTGTAATGTAGGGCGGTAAGGGTAAACTTCCAATACGATCAATGTTTGACCATTCAGAGAGTTCCGGTGGATACAAGCGGACTGTCCGCTCCCCCTGGGGTCCTTCGTTAAGAATCGTTAACGAGCCAAGATTCTCCTGTGTGATGGGGTGAAGAATCTCGCAGGTGCTCCCCTTTATTAATCGATGAGCAGGCCTGACCAAGGCGTCAAAAGTGCCGTCTTCATGTCGATGAAAAAGCAAGGCCTCACCCCCTCCCCCTGTTTGACGACGTAACCACAAACGCGCCTTTCTCACCCGAACTTCATTAGGGATCAAAAGAGTACGAGGCGAAAGCCATTGGTGTAATTCTCGAACTGAACTATGGGCGACGATCCCTTGGTCTGGATGGATCACTAAGAGCTTCGAACTCTCACGATCTGCTAAAGGCCTTTGAGCAATTAAATGAGGAGGAAGATTAAAATTAAAATCAGATCGGAGCGCCATAATGATTTAAAGCACTGAAAAACTATGTAACCTTGCGTATTCCCCCTGCGCAGCGAGCAGAGATTCGTGCGTTCCTTGCTCGATCAGTCGCCCCCGAGAGATCACATAAATTCGGTTGGCGCGCTGTATGGTACTTAGTCGATGAGCAATCACTAACGTCGTTCGCTCTTTGATCAGTTCATCTAAAGCCTGTTGAACAATCGACTCGCTTTCGGTATCAAGAGCGCTTGTTGCTTCGTCTAAAATTAGTACAGGTGGATTTTGTAATAGAGCCCGCGCAATGGCGATCCGTTGACGTTGACCTCCGCTCAAACTAGATCCAGTTTCAGCTAATCTTGTTTCGTAACCTTGGGGAAGTTGAGCAATAAAATCATGGGCATGGGCTCGGCGTGCGGCTTCCATGACCTCGGCTCGACTGACATTTAATCCGTAGGCAATATTGTCGTGAATTGTATCCATGAATAGGAGTGTTTCTTGAGTGACGACTCCGATTCGAGATCTCAACTCCTTTGGATCAAATTCTTTGATATCTGTTCCGTCGATCAGTACACGACCCTCTAGGGGATCAAAAAGACGAGGGAGCAAATTCACTAACGTTGACTTACCCCCGCCGCTAGGTCCGACAAAGGCTACAATCTCTCCTTTTTGGATCTTTAAACTGACGCCCTCTATAACGGGCTGGCCTTGTTCATAGGCAAAACATACTTGGTCAAATTCAATAAGAATAGGCGTTACCGGAACTGGTTTTGGCTGAGTGGGCCCCTGTATGGTGGGCTCAAGATCATAGAGGTTGAAAATTCGTTCAAGAGCCACTTGACTCACCTGAACCTCAGCGTACATTTTGGTGAGATGTCGAATGGGGTCATAAAGTGCGTAGATTAAGAGCAGAAGTCCAATAAAATCCCCTCCTGATAACACACCTTCTCGAATTCTGACTCCACCATAAATCACCAGAAGGGCCAAGAGAAGCCCCCCCACAATTTCCATCATGGGAGGGGCCAACAACTGGGATCGGACCATTTTCATATTGATACGGTAAAGTTCTTCACCTTGAGACTTGAAGCGCATACTTTCGTATTGTTCACGCGCAAAAACTTTTACAACTCTCATATTCGATAAAACTTCTTTTAGGCGAGCTAAAAGTCGATCGGCGGATTTTTGATTTTCCCGACCTCGACTTCGTATCTTGGCGGAGATCAAGCGTATGGGAAAATAGACTAAGGGGAATAAGAGTAGAACCACTAAGGGCATGTGCCAGTCCACGAGGAAAATCGCTACCAAAGTCGATAGGGCCGTCGCCACTTGTTTAATGAAATCCGATGTTTGATTGGACGCTAACTGTTGAATGGCGTTGACGTCCCCAAGGACTCGGTTCATCAGTTCACCTACTGGGTGCCGCTGAAAAAAAACAGGATCTTGTATCAAGACTCGGTCAAAAAGCCTTTCTCGGATATCACGGACCGCTCTCAGACCTGATCGGGCAACCCAAAGACTGCCTAAATAAAGAAAGATCGCTCTCAAAACAAAAATAGTCAGAAGCGCTAAAGGTAAAAGCCACAGGGAGAAATCTCCTGGTTCCGAGTGCGGTAGAGGGAGGGACTCTGCAAAGCGCAGGGCGAAAGCCTTTAACGGCTTGACCGGTGAAGCGATATTGTTTAGGCCTAATTGCCGATCAAAAACTAAGGAAAGCAAACCAATGCTTAAAGCCTGCAAACTACTTCCAAGGGCTAAAACTAGGCCTCCGCCTAGCGTTCCCCATAAATAGGGGCGGAGATGTTTTTGGATAAAACGCTGGAGAGGGCTCACGTATTCACTCCCTTTAAGTTAGGGTATCTACTTCCAAGGCTAGGGCCCGATACTTTTCATTTGTTCTAGGAGTAATCGTGCGGCTACGGCCTCCGCTTTTTTTAAGGTATTGCCCCTACCTTCACTGCGCCATTCACTTAAGACCACCTGAACTAAAAATGTAGGAGCATGGTCTGGTCCTGTCTTGGAAATCAAATGATATACCGGTGAGCCAAGATTAAGCTTGGCCGCGCGTTCCTGAAGGGTAGTTTTGGCATCGCTGGCTTCCCAAAGTGCAACCGTAGCATTTTCGACTAGAGACCCAAAGCGTCGTTGGAGCAAAGACACAATAAGTGAAAAACCCTCGCTATCCTGTCGAGCAGAGTCCAAGTAGATTGCGGCCAAGAGCGCTTCGAGCGCATCGGCCAGAGAGCGCTCACTCGCTGGCTGATGATCACTTGTATAAAGAGGTAATTCTATATCCGTAGCCCAAGAGGCCAGTGTCTCCGTATTGATCAATAAGGTTCTCAACTTCGACATCTCGCCTTCATTGAGATCGGGACGGAGTTGATAAATCAAAAGTGCAGCACCGAAATTGAGAATAGAGTCACCCAGAAACTCTAATTTTTGATTATTTAAACCTGAGCCCGATGGGTGTGTGAGGGCTTCTAGGAGGATCCTAGAATCCGAGAACTCGTAGTGAGTGTGTTTTTTGACCAGTTGGACAATCTGTTTGGGATCATGAGGTTGCATACTTCTAGTGTGGACTAAAAGCCGCGCTTTTTTTCATCTATTTTGAATTTGAAAACCCTATAAATCCCTTGAATTTATAGGGTCTTGCTAGGTTTAGCGTTATCAATTTTTTCGAATAAGTTTCTTATAAAAAGGGTGTGAGATATATTTTTACAACAATTCAGAGAGATCAAAAGCTCAAAACTTACAAAAAAACCAATTGACTCAATGAAAAACCTTAGGTTTGATTAAGTAAAGCGATTATCTCTTCCTCGACACACCAAAAAATTTGTACTTTATAGGACCTACTAAAATCCATGAGATCCAATAAATGTTAAAACGCGTTGCGATTTTTAAAGCTCTTGATATTGAAATCAAGAAGCAACGTGGTTCAGTTGCCGCTAAAGGAAATTACCGAGGTCATCATTCTTTGAAAGAAGAATTGAGTCAAGGAACCATCACGATCATTGCTGAAGTTGCAGGGGGGAGTCCGGGACTCGGGAAGACGCGCTCAAACTTTAAAGCTTCAACGCATGCAAAAAGCTTGATAGAAAATGGTGCAAAAGCCCTCTCGATTGCCACCGACAAGTTCCTTTACTTCGGTGACGATAAAGGCCTTTCGGAAACTCGCTCTCAGGTCAAAGTTCCTTTGTTGCGTCGGGAATTTATTTTTGAGGAATATCAAGTCGAAGAAAGTAAAATTCTTGGGGCCGATGCCATTTTCTTAATGCCGGCTCTGTTATCTCAATCTAAATTAGTAGATTTGCATAAGTTAGCCGTTGCTAAAGGCCTAGACGTAGTATTCGAAATCACGAATGATGAAGAGATCAAACGATCCATTGAAGTGGGCGCTCAGATCTTTTGCATTGTAGGACGTAATTTAGAAAACTGGAATCCCACTTACGATAAGTCCATCGCTCTTATTAAAAAGATTCCTAAAGATTCCCTCATTATGTTTGAAGCCGGCATTAATCGTTTGGTTCAAGTGAAGCATCTTCATGCCCTCGGAGTTCATGGCGTCATTATTGGAGACGCTCTCTTGGACGACTTTTATCCCGGTAAGCGCTTAGCCTCATTACTGAAGGGCGAAGAGCCCCCCGTTAAAAAAATTCCCAAGGTCAAAGTAGCCCCAACCCCTGTGGTTGTCCCTCCACCTAGCAAGGCGCCCTTGGCCGCTCCTAAAGCAACAACAAAAGTTGGAAAAAAGATTACCAAAGAAAAAAATTCTTCCCCGCGGAAAGATACCGGGTCCAGAAAGCCTGGAACACCGGCTCACCGCACCCCTTCCACAACAGCCCGCAAGGGCAAAAAGGAGCCAATCATGGCCAAGAAAAAAGCGGCTAAAAAAGCTACTAAAAAAGTAGCTAAAAAAGCCACCAAGAAAAAAGCGGCTAAAAAAGCCACCAAAAAGAAAAAGCGTTAATTCGCAGCCCTGAAAAGGGCTTTTCTTTTTAAGAAGACCCCCGGAAACGGGGGTTTTCCTTTCTAAAGACCAAAATCCAACCTAAAGTTGATTAAATGACCCTTATTGAAAACATTCAAGCCCTCGAAGTTCTTGATAGCCGGGGAAACCCCACACTTCAAGTCACGGTGTACCTATCGGACGGACATTCAGGGAGCGCAATTGTTCCCTCAGGCGCTTCTACTGGATCGAAAGAAGCGTTGGAGCGTCGTGATCAAGACCCCAAGCGCTATAACGGCAAAGGAGTTTTGGAAGCAGTTCGTGCAGTGGAAACTATCCTCGCCCCTCATCTAAAACACCAAAATCCCTTTGATCAGAAAACCATCGATGAGCGAATGATCGATCTGGATGGAACTCCTAATAAATCTCGTTTGGGAGCTAATGCTATTTTGGGCGTTTCGATGGCGACATCGGCCGCCGCCGCTCACGCTTCAAACATTCCCCTTTATCGTCAATTGAGGTCGTGCGAGTCGCTTTATTTACCCGTTCCCATGATGAACATTCTAAATGGCGGGGCTCATGCAGATACGAATGTTGATATTCAAGAATTTATGGTCATTCCTGTCGCCGCACCTAACTTTCATGAGGCGGTTCGCTGGGGTGCAGAGATCTACCATAACTTAAAAAAGGTTCTCAAAAAAAAGAAGCTTGCTACCGGCGTCGGAGACGAAGGAGGTTTTGCCCCCCGCCTGGAGAGTAATGAAGCAGCTTTGCACTGTATCGCGGAAGCCATTAACCATTCAGGACTTCGGCTTGGCCAAGACGTTTATCTCGCCCTCGACTGTGCTGCCTCAGAGTTTTATCGGGATGGTCATTATCACCTAGATCAACAATCATGGACTTCCGAAGCTCTACTGCGTTACTACGAATCACTTATTCGACAATTTCCTATCATCAGTATTGAAGACGGGATGGCAGAAGATGATCATATGGGGTGGCAACAACTGACCGCCGCCCTCGGCGATAAAATTCAACTTGTCGGTGATGATGTATTTGTGACGAATCCGGCTATTTTGAAAGAAGGCATCTCAGCGCATATCGCCAACGCACTGTTAGTAAAACTCAATCAAATTGGTACCGTGACGGAAACCTTTCATGCCATTGATGTGGCTCACCAGGCAGGTTATCGGTGTATTATCAGCCACCGAAGCGGGGAAAGTGAAGATACGTTCATTGCCGATCTATCCCTCGCTTCATCGGCAAAACAAATCAAGACTGGAGCCCCCGCAAGGACGGATCGTGTGGCTAAATATAATCGACTGATGCAGATAGAACGAGAGCTGGGCTCTCAGGCTCGATATGCAGGTAAAGAAGCCTTCAGCTTTGAGGTAAGGTAGATTTATGGACATTATTAATCGCAAGGGCAGCATCAAGTGGGCATGGATCATCTCGCTTGCGGTTACTTTAGTGGTGGTTTTGTGGCGACCTGAGTTACGCAATTTACTACGAAGTCAAAAGCAACTCAATCAGTATGAACAACGCCTAGAAAAACTTCGAAGTGAAAATGCTCTTCTAAAATCATCGTTAGATCAGATCAAAGGGAAAAATGAATTGATCTATGAAATCATGGCTCGCCAGCGTGGAATGCAGATGGCCAATGAGCGTGTATACGTCTTTCAAGAACCTCAGCAGAAATAAAACGCAAGAGTAATTTACTATGAAACTTCACGTGGCATCCGGAAGTGGTAATCGATTCGCCTATGCTTTTGCCGAAGAAGGTGTTCTTCAAAAGGATGGACCTCGTTGGGCACAGGCACTAAGAGATCATCCCGCTCATGTGGATGGCTTCTTTCTTCTTAACGCCTACCACCCGGGTCAGCCTTGGGTCATGACCCATTGGGATACGGATGGAACGGAGACTTTTTGTTCAAACGGAACGCGCGCTTCGCTCGCTCTGCTTGAGAATATTGCCTTAGAAAAAGTTTCTTGCTATTCCAACCAAGAATCTGTTTTTTTGAAAAAAACAACCGAGGGCGTTGCACTCCATTTTCCAGAAGATGATCGTATGGGTTTATTTCATGTACCCCTCGATCTTCCAAATCCACATCGGTTTGGATTTATAGGTAATCCACAATTAGTAGTTTTGATAGATTCGATTCTATCCGTCGATTTGCCTAGCTGGGCCCCCCCTCTTCGCCACCATGAAATCTTTCCCGAGGGAACCAACGTCAATATTATTGAGATGATACGTCCCGGAGAAGCTCGAATTCGTTCTTATGAAAGAGGGGTTGAAAGAGAAACGGCCTGCTGTGGTACGGGATGCGCCGTTGCGGGGGCATGGCTTTCAGAAATGACAATGTGTACTTCATGGAAACTTTATACCGCTCAAGACCCCGTCTATATCACCCTGTCTTCTATTGAGAACGGTCGTTGGACTAATTTATGGTTGTCGGGACCTATTCGAATTGAAGAGCCCATTGATTTGGAGCTTTCCTAAGACAAGTTGCCCAAAAGGTCTATTAAATCAGCACTTAAACTTGTGCAACCATAGAAGGCAATTCGTGGAACAAGGTAAAATATAATTTGTTCCACAGCCTAGAGCAATCAGAAAGGGTTCTCAGCAACGTGACCGCAAGAATTGTTGTTATTGCAAATCAAAAAGGGGGCGTGGGCAAAACCACCACTTCCATCAATTTTGCTGCATCGCTCGCTATCCTCGAGCACATGGTTTTATTGGTTGATCTCGATCCCCAAGGGCACTCCACCACAGGTCTTGGTTTTGAGAAGCCCAATGATCAAGCAGGCGCTTACGCTTTATTAACGGGAACCCCCGCCGAGGCTCTAGTTCTGAATACCGAGATTGCCACGCTACAAATAATTCCTGCAGGTAAAGATCTTGCTCGCCTAGAGTTTAGTGATTTGACGGATGAGTCTCAACTCTACAATTTAAAAAATGCCTTGAATCAAATTAAAGAAAACTATGATTACATCGTCATCGACTCCCCTCCAGCCCTGGGGACCATGACCTTGAATGCTTTTACCGCCGCCGATGAACTTATTGTTCCCATGCCTTGTGAATTTTTGGCGATGGACGGACTTGTAGAATTAGTCGATACGCTTAATGCGGTCCAAAAACAATCGAATCCGAGCCTCCAACTCGGCGGCATCCTGCTCACGATGGCCGAAGAGCGAACGAATCTTGGCTCCGCCGTGGCAAACGAGGTTCGAAAAAGCTTCCCCGGCAAAGTCTTTAAGACATCCATTCCTAGAAATATTCGTCTTGCAGAAGCCCCTAGCCACGGAAAACCTATTGCATTTTACGATTTGAAATCGAAAGGGGCACAAGCTTACATCTACTTCACTAAAGAATGGCTACGTCGTAAAAAAAATGAATTTACAAAGGATACGATATGAACGTCTCTAAACGGCCTGCCTTAGGTAAGGGTCTCAAGGCACTTATGCAACAACGCACCTCTGTGGGCGATGCTAATTCGCAAGAAGTTCTCATTGATCTTTTAGTGCCCAATCGCGCTCAACCCCGCATTACCTTCAATGACGTGGCTTTGGATGAGCTCTCTGCGAGTATCAAAACCCACGGTATTATTCAACCGATCGTGACGCGCAAGGTCGGTGAGCGATTTGAAATCATTGCGGGTGAACGTCGTTGGCGTGCAGCTAAAAAGGCAGGTCTTGTTCATGTCCCCATTGTAGTTCGAGAAGTTCCTGACAACGAACTACTTGAATACGCGCTCGTTGAAAATATCCAAAGAGAAGAGCTGAATCCCATTGAAGAAGGAAGAGCCTATTGGAATCTGGGGAATCTATTGAAATATACGCAAGAACAAGTGGCGGATCGTGTTGGTAAATCGAGACCCCAAGTGGCGAATACGCTTCGACTTTTAAAATTACCGAGTGCTGTTCAGACAATGATTTCAGAGCGACAACTGTCGATCGGCCACGCAAAAGTTTTATTAAGCTTAGAAAGCCCTCGACTTCAGGAACAGGTGGCTCGGGAGGTCCTCGAGCGTCGCCTGAGTGTCCGCGCCCTTGAAGTACGAGTGAACCAACTCCAAACCCTCAAAACTCTCAAGAAAAAGAAACTGAATCCCAACATGGTTTTTCTAAAGGATGCTGCGGAAAAACTCACACAAGTGTGGTCAACCCGTGTTGAGATTAAGGGGCAGGGGAAAAAAGGCATCCTTATGTTTCACTTCAGCGACGCCGAACAACTTGATCGTCTTTTCGAGGGGCTTAAAGTTGGCCCTTTTAAAAAAACCTAATGTCTTGATAATGATTGCTCAATCCTAATAGACCTATATCTCAATGATGGACTTTCATTCGGCTGATTGCTTTATCCCCGCCCTTCCGCCTGTTGATTTTGGAAAAGGGCTTACGCAGTTATCGGATCGATCTTTTTTTGGCATAAAGAAAGGGCTTCACAACACTCAAACTATTCTTAAAGCTCTTGGGCACCCCGATCGTCATTACCCAATAGTCTTGATCGGGGGTACGAATGGTAAAGGCAGTACCGGATCGATCTTGGCTCATGCCTGCCGGGCGTCGGGTTTGAAAGTGGGATGGACGACCAGCCCACATTTGACACACCCCCGAGAACGGATATGGATCAATGGACAATACATTGCCCCCCCTACTTTTAATCGCATTCTAGAAACGATCTTCCATAAAGAAAAAGACCTCGGAATCACATTGACTTATTTTGAGTCCATCATTGCCACGGCCTTGCAATCATTCTCAGAGGAGCACATCGATCTTGCCATTGTCGAAGTGGGCATGGGAGGTCGATGGGATGCGACCAATGTGACCGATCCCATCCTAAGTGTGATTACCAATGTGGGCTTAGATCATCAACAGTATCTCGGTCATACGAGAGAACTGATTGGGCGAGAGAAGTTGGCTATTGCGCGCTCCCACCGTTCTCTTGTCTTAGGCCCTTCGTTATCTCAGGATTGGGTTGAACCCCTATTAGAGTGCTCACCCTCGGTTCACTTTACCTCTCCTCTCACAACCAACGTCCAGCTTTTCTGGAATCACTCGCTGATCGATGGCCAAAGATTTGGCTTAGCCGGCCGTCATCAATTGGATAATCTGGCATGCGCTGAGGGAGCATTGGAGTGTTTAAGAAGCATGGGGTTCAAACTTCCGCACCACCTATGTAAGGAAAGTTTGGCCTTTCTTCATTGGCCAGGACGACTTTCTGCACTCCCAGGGTTTGACAATGTGTGGCTAGACGGCGCGCATAATCCAGAAGGACTCGAAGCTCTCAGGGAGCATTGCATAGCAACAGGTATGATCCCCCATCTTTATTTTGGGGTTATGAAAGATAAAGATCTCTCGGCGATAGTACAAGTACTCAAACACTTTCCGCACCAATCCATCACTCTCCTTCAAGGAAAAGCAGATCGATTTGCAACGCTCGATAATCTCGGGACATTACTCTCATGCGCCTCCATTGATTATAAAAATCTTTCCTCATGGGACGGATTAGAATCTCACATAAAAGTACACCAAGGAGACCCCGTCCTATTTCTAGGCTCACTTTATCTTGTAGGAGAAATCCTTGAGCATTTTGATTTAATGCCTAACCCTGAGTAATAAGACAAAAGAGCAATGTAAACTATATTCCTGTGGAGTATCAATGGGTTGGCAGTTAGGTCCGCTTGAGTTCTCAAATCGACTTATTTTGGGAACGGGGAAATATCCCTCGTTCGATGTCATGCAGGCCTGTCATCAGGCCGCTGAAGTAGAGATGATTACCTTGGCCGTTCGTCGTTTTGACCTGAGTGCAGAAGGCAAAACCAACATTCTCCATTGGATCCCCCCCCATTTACGTATTCTTCCTAATACAGCCGGATGTTATAACGCTGAAGATGCTGTGCGTGTGGCACGATTAGCTCGAGAAGCGCTTGAAACGGATTGGATCAAACTCGAGGTGATCGGAGATCCCCATTCTTTGTATCCGGATAATGAAGCAACCCTCGTTGCAGCTCAAGCGCTAGCCAAAGAAAAATTTATTATCTTACCCTACGTAAACGCCGATCCTATTTTGGCAAAAAAATTAGCCGATCTTGGTTGTGCAGCTGTTATGCCTCTCGGGAGTGCGATTGGCTCAGGCCAAGGGGTCCAGAACCCTTCCGCTCTTCAGTTGATATGCGAAACGCTCAAGCCCTACAAGATTCCCATGATTGTCGATGCAGGCGTAGGAACAGCGAGTGACGCTTGTATTGCCATGGAACTCGGCGCAGATGGAGTACTAATGAATACGGCGGTAGCCGAAGCGAAAAACCCGGTCGTAATGGCTGCAGCGATGTGTGCTGCCATTCGCGCCGGACGACTTGCTTTTGAAGCAGGGCGTATGCCCCATCGATCCTCCGCTCAACCAAGTAGTCCAACCCAGGGAGTTATTATGTCGTCTGCTAAGTACAGCGAGAGTCTCTAAATGAGTAAAGTGACTTTAAAAATCTGTTTTTATTTTCTTATTTTTTCAACACTGAATATTTTTCCACAAGCAAATCCTCGACCTCGCTTAGTAGTCATACTATCGGTGGACCAATTATCCGCTGACTTAGTAGGCCGCTATCAACCTCAATGGTCTTGGGGTTTTAAAACCCTTTTCAAAGAGGGAGTTGTTTTTTCTCAAGCTTATCAATCTCATGCCTCTACCGAGACAGCGCCAGGACATGCCACGATCTTGTCGGGTCGATATCCCTCACATACCGGGATCGTGAGTAATACATGGTTTGGTCCAGGCTTTAAACGAATTGACTCGACCGAAGATGATAATGCTTCGGTTTTGCTTGCTCCGGCGGGGCGAAAAGGAGCGAGCAAT
>Ga0255193_1000030_pt1 | contig 42456 bp, 54 predicted proteins | sample Miss_Yuk_RepA_8h_FD_189937 | JGI IMG/M metagenome (GOLD analysis project Ga0255193, IMG submission 189937) | Freshwater microbial communities from Mississippi River, Louisiana, United States - Miss_Yuk_RepA_8h | ecosystem: Environmental > Aquatic > Freshwater > River | place: USA: Louisiana...
CCGCTGCGCTCAAGGATGTTGAAGGTGCGCGTGACCAGCTTGGAGAACAACTCCGTCTGTGCGCGGACGAGCATGGGAGACAGGGCGCGATTGCGCTCGTCCACTTCCTGTAGAACCTGCGTCGCCGTCTTGACCGGGCTGTCCGGGGTGACGAACAGCGGCGTGAAGAAGGCTTCCTTGATGGCCTGCTGGCGGGCGACCAGAAGTTCGTTGCCCGTCTCGATACGCGACGTGCCGGGCGGGATCAGCGTCTTGATTTCGGCGTTGCCTTCCACGAAGGTCATACCGCCCGCGTGCAGGCGCACCGGAGAAACCAGCGAACCATCGGGGATGACCAGCGGCGGGTCCACGATCTTTTCCGCACCGCGAAGGATCGTGTCGGACATGCGGTTCACCATGCGGATATCCGGCATGGCGGTCATGGCCTGGCTGCGCCCGTAAATCTCGCCGCGGGACTTGTACCAGCGGGGGCAGAAGTACGGGAACTCCTCGTAGGAGCCGTATTCCAAAACCTTCTTTTCCTCGCCGTCCAAAATCCAGCAAGAGTAGAAAGCCGCGCCCTTCATCAACTGACGCTTGGGCAGCTTTTCGGCCAGAGGGTCGGTAGCGGGGAAAACAGCATGGAAGTAGCGATCTTCCTTGCCGAGGTTTTCGTCAGACAGGTTCTCGAAAGACCGGCCCAGCTTTTCCTTGCTGAAGCGCTGGATCGCCGCGCGCTTCGTCTGCATACGACGGCGGATCATGCTGTCGATCGTCTCGTCTTCGCCCTCGTCGATCACGCAATCGTCAAGGTGATAGACGCGGCAACGAAGCTGGCCCTTCACCACGTCCTCGAAAAGGACCGCGGTGCCGAACGCGCCCAGGTCGAGATAGACCTGGTGAAGCTGCGAATAGATATCGGCGGACGGCGAGGTAAGCGCGTTCATGATGCGCTTCTGGCAAAACTCAAGGTACGCGCGCACCGTGGCCGAAAGGTTAAGCTCCGGCTCGCCTTCCACGCCCAGGCGTACCCATTCCGACGCCGGGTTGTTCAACAGCGTATGCAGGAAGGATGCGAACATTTCCAGTGAGCGCGGCGCCGTGCTGTCCAAAATCCAGCGCATGCGCTCCTGGCCGGGCGTCACCTGCTCCATGAAGGATGCAGAATTGGGCAGGCAGTACCGCGCGATCGACTGCCAAAGGGCTTCCCACGTCGCACGCTTGGCCCGGCGGTCCTTCTCCCGCGAGATAATCGTTTCAGCGATTACGTCTTTGGCCAAGGTGTTCCCTTTAACTGGTCGCGTTCACGGGCGTACCCGCGTCGTCGTACATTACCCGGCCGTAGCGCGTTACCGTATGAAGCGTCGTGTTGCCCATGGCGATGCCGGCGGTGGTCGTAAGGTCGGCACCCGCCGCGGTGATTACGCCGTTATCGGCCACATTGAAGCCAACGACACCGGCCGAAATCCATGCGTCATCGTCCAAGGCGATATTGGAGCTATCCCCGGATCGCGCGTTCGTAGTGTTCCCCGCGAATACCGCGTTAGTACCAGTGAACAAGCTACCGCTGAACATGGCGCACCCGACATTGGACCCGGAAGCCGTCGCGTAAAAACACTTGAACACGGCTCCAAACTGTCCGTAGAAAGCGTTGTTGGCGTTGAAACACGCGGCAAAGTCGTTGGCGTACATTTCACCGCCCTCGTTGCTGACGCCGTAGTCCCACCCGTAAGAGCCTACGTGGTCCAGCGCGCGGAAAAAGGCGTTCTCGCGGATGACAACACCCGCGGTGTCCGCCACGCCATCCGCCGTGGGGCCGCCTGTAGACGGCGTTCCGGTGTCAGTCTTGCCACCGTACAGACACATGCCGCTCAACTGGATGCCGCTATGAACGTCAAACAACCCTTGGCGGGTCGCGTTGTAGGTGAAAGACCCTTGCAGTACCGTGCGGATAACGCGGATATTGGTTAGCGCAATGGTGATCGTGTCCAGCGCGTCCAAGTCCTTGACCAGGTTTACGCGGATCGTGACGAGTTTGGACGCGCTATTGACGACAGTAATCGGCCAGATACCGGACAGGTCGCGCACGCGAAGGGCGCCGCTTCCGGTCGTACTGGCGGCGTAAGCCCTGATCTTGATGAAGTTACCGACGATGACGCCGGAAGTCAGGCCCGAAGTGAACCATTGCAGGACAACATCGTACTTCAGAGTGGCGATCTTGGTAATGCTGGCCACCTGAACGGCGCCGCCGGACGAGGCCATGGTGATCGACGTGCCCGCGAGGATGATATGCGAGGCGTTGTCCTGATCCACGACGATGGGGGACGTTTCCGTAAACTGGCCTTCAAGCCCGTTGATGGTCAGCGACGAGCCGCGCGCAAACACCCAATGGCGGGCGCGGTCCAGTGCGTCGCGGATGCCGGCCGGGTCGCTGCTACCGTTCGCTCGTGCGGTGAAGGTGATCGCCTCGCCCGGATTAACAATGCGTTGGATCGAGGGGATGATGGCCGGGGCGAGTACGTTGTTATCCGTCATTACACTGCCCTCAGCCACGCAACCGGCAAGGCCGCTGCCGCTATTTCAGTGAAAGTTTCCGAGCCGTCAAAAGTGGGGAAGGCAGTAGCATAAGCCTGATCGTAATAAATTCCGGTCAGGGCGCCCGACCCGGTTGCGCTGGCCGGCATGGTGCGGCCGACATACGGCTCCGCGTCGCGCGAAGTCGTAAGCGTGCTTACGCATGTCGGGAGCGTTCCGCCGGTCGTAAACTTGAGGCCGTACCAGTAAAGCGTCCACGGGCGCAGGCCAACGGACACTACGCAGTCGGCATTGGCGTTGCTGGTCGTCGTGGCGACCCCCGTGTTATCCGCGCCCAGCGGGGCGCTCAGGGGGCGGTACAATCCCGTGTTGGTGCGCCCGGTGCCGTAGACCGCGCCTTTGACCGCCGACGTAGCCTGCCCCGTCGTAACACGGGCGGCCAGGCGGTCCGCCGTAATGGCACTGGCCAGGATGAAGGGCCGGAAGTAAATACGGTCCACCGCCGCGATGATGGTAGCGGTAGACGAACCGCCGAACAGGCCGTAGTATTGACCGGACGAAAACGGCAACCCATCGACCGGGTAGCCGAACGGCGGGCTCAAGACATTGGACTGAAGGGCCATTGCCCTACCAGCTAATCGCGGCTACGCCGGTCCCGGCCGTATACCCGCCGGTCTTGACACCTACGCGGAATTCCCACGTACCGGCGTACTGCGCCGTCTGCATACCGCCGTTGGACGCCCCCGGGGACGTATAAATGTCCATGGTGTTGCCGGCCGTGCCATCCGACTTGATGCGGCGGGCCTGCACCACCCAAACCACGGAAAGCGTGGTGCTGTCGTCGGCCAGGGAGGCGGTAAAGGCGTTTACCTTGTTGTGCGCGCTAAGGCGCACCCATTCGGTAAAGGTGTTCTGCGCCGAGACGGCGACTTCAACGGTGTTGACGTTGCCTGCTACTGCGTAAGCCATTATGCGCCCCCAAGGAGAGTTTTGCGGGTCTTGAGGCCGCCGAAGTCGGAGCCGCTATCCGCGGCGGTGATGAGCGAGGAGGCGGCGCCGGTGCGGTTGGCGCTATCGGCCAGGCTCTTGCGCTTGGCCTCGTCGGCCGCCTGAAGTTCCTTGGCGCGCGTATCCGCAGCCGAGGGGCCGGTGTTGAAATATTGCGGCGAGGACTTTTCGCCGCCGCCAAACAAACGGATGATAGGAGAAATTACGTCGTAGTGCGCCCGCATGGCTGAACCATAGCACGGCGGGGAAAGTAGTTCAACTACGACAGGGGCTTGATATCCCTTACCCATTCCTTGCGCCGGCCATTCTTTCCGCTATCTCCCGGAAGCGCCTTTTCGCCCTTGGGATTTTCGTCGCTAATGTACCACTTATCGCGGACCCCGTTTATCTCCCGGCGGCCCTGTTCGTCTATGTCTGCGTGGGGGTAGCCCTTGAACTTAGCTGGGTTGGGCGAGTGAACATACCCTCCGCTTTCGCGCTCCGTCCCGTCCGCCCCGCGCCAGGTGTCTCCGGCCTCCGCTAACCGCTGGCCTTTCGTACTGGCGCGCGTGCCATCGTCCATGCGAAAGACATTGGACACGGTTTTAGGGTCGTACAAGATGTTCATAGGGGGATACTACCCGGATTACCCGTCGAATTCAACGGTATCCCGGCGGGCAAACTTCTTGCCGTGCAAGGCCCACCAGCGCGCCTTGCCCCGCTCCCCGCGATCGTCCGGGGATATGAAGTTCTGCGACAGAGGGTTGTCGGTATCGTCCCTGAAGCTGGCCCCGGCGCCCTTCTGCGTCGAGGAGTGGTACTTGATGCGACGCGGCTTTACCTTAACCTCTGGCGATGGCATCCATTTGCTCCTTCAGCGGCAGTCTACGCAGGGAGAAGGCCCAGCGCAAGGCGCGTTCGTATCCGGGGTTGTTGCGGCACGCGCGGATATGCGTATTGAAGGACGCCCGCTCGTCCGGTTCTAGCGTTCTCCATCGGCCAGCGTTCACGTCAGCCAGGAGGGCGAAGGCTTCGCACTGTTCGTGCCCCCATTCCCGGCTGGCGGGGTATAGTCGATCATGAACCGCGTGCCCGATTTCATGTACGATTTGAGCCACGCCCGCGCTTCCCGGACAGAAAATGAACCCGTGCGCAGATGCGGGATCGGAAACAAAAGCCGGTCTTCCGGAATGAACAGGTCCAGTTGGACGGGCAAAACCGTATTGTTCGACAAGCTCATCTACATACTCCTGGCCAAAGTAATCGTCTACTATACGAACATTCTTCAGGGCAATCCACAGATTGTTGGCCCACAGGCAATGCGCTACAAGCAACTCGGAACCACTGGCGTCACGGAACTTCATTGAGGCCAGTAGCGGTTGCAAATGATGTTCCAAGTAAACTCAAAATGAGTAAGCGACGGAATTTTATCCGCTTCCGCCCCTAACCAAAAATATAAACTCATAATTCCGCGGTCCTCCTGTTGGAAAAATCGTCGCCGGCTTCCGGGGCAAAGCGCTTCAGCCCCATGGCCAGGGTTCTCAGTGCATCAGCACTGTGCGAAGTCCAGTCATGCTTGGGCTTTTGTCTGAAGATTTGCTGTCGTTCATCATATTCGCGATGATATAGAGCCACACGGTCAAGGCCATCCTGCGTTGCGCTGGCGTCAAAGACGCATCGCGGCAATAGCGTTCGTACCGCTGCAATGCCGTCCTCCACGTTGGCGCGCGGAACAGTGACGCCGCGAACGCCAAGGGCACGGAGGATCGAGGATCGGGACTTGCCGCTTCCGAGTTCGGTGACTTCGACGTCGTGGGGGAGGTAGTGCCGTCCATAACCGTAGCCCTTCTTTTCCAATACGTCCGCGTAGTGGGCCAGGTCCGCGCCACTGGCCTCGTAATAGTCGATCACCCGGACTTCGTTCGCAACGCATTGGACGAACCATATAGCGGTACAGTCATCAAAGCCCAAATCCCACCCGGTATGGACAGGAAGGAGAGGGTTATAACCGACGCTAGTAATTCTTCCGCGATCACGAAGTTCCGCCAATTGCTTTGCGTAGATGGCACCCTTGACGGCGGCGTCCCAACTGCACTCGTACTCTTGCTCATATGCGTCGTCATCGTTCATGTCCATCTTGGCAAGGCGAAGCTCGTTCGCGTTCAGCACACCCGTCTGACTGGCCTTCCACAACTCGGCCGCCCAATCGTCGCGGAATACAAGATCGTCGTCACCGCCGGCCGCGTCAATGTCGGAACCGCCCATCTTGGCGCCCAGGCCCTTGGCCCACAGTTCCGCCCGCGCGTGCATGTGGTAGGCATGGTTGCGTCCGAAGGGCGTGGTCATGAAGATCGCCCACTGGTTCTCCTCCATCAACTCGTCGTATCCGTTGCGGTTTACGTCCGACAACATCGGGCGAACCTGCTGTGTCCACACATGCGGCGGTATCTGCGCCCACTCGTCAAACACCACGCCGTCGAGATACATACCACGGAGGCGCTGTTTGGGGGTATCGGTCCCATACAGCGATATCTGCGCTCTGCCGCCAAGCCTCGTCGGAAGCTCGATTGTTAGCTTGCTCTCCATCTTCTCCGCAGTCGGGATCGTATCGGCAAAATCTTTCAGGTAGGTCCAGGCAATGTTCCTCGCCATATCGTAGGTGGGCGCCAGGTACGCATAACGACCGTTTGGAAAGGGACATTCAATCGCCTTTTCTCCAAGAGTGTTGACGGCCAGGACCGATTTACCGAAACGGCGATGCACTACCCATGAGTTAAAACGCTTCATCCGGCGGCGCATGTCGCGTTGCAGCGGGCGCGGAATGAAGCGCGACAACTCGCGGATATCGTCGGGTAGTTCTACTCTACGATTGTGCTGGCTCGCCTTGACGATCGCCTGCACCTTGGCAATGATCGACACTAGGCGTTGCGACCCGTCTCATATTCGCCGAGTTGCTTCCATTCGTGCGCCGTCTCGCACCATACCCAGCCGTTTGGAAGGGGGACAGGCTTGGCCGCGAGCTTTTCCAGCGCGACCGCGATGCGGGTCAGAAGGTCTTTCGCGTCCTGGTCCACTATTTCAACTCCTCGATTTCCACGATATACGTCTTGGGAATGGTAACGTCGCCGCCCGATGATCCCTCGTCCTCGCAGATGGAGGCCACCAGCACGATATACTTCTCCGTCTCCTTGGCCACGAAGCCGATCGACTGGATCATGGTCGGGGCGGATTTCTGCACCTTGTTCCACGAAATCCAACCGCCCTCGTCGTAGCTGGCCGCGTCTTCCCAACGGATACGCACGATACGGGTAGGCATTTCGAAAGCAACCTTGGGCATTCATCCATTGTAGCATGGCGCGGCGCCCAAGGGGAAGCACGGGGCCGGTTTTGGCGTTCTGCGAAATTTTATAATATTAAAAATATTTCTGACAGTTGGTTCATTACCGGAAACCATTTTCTGAATTCAAAATCACACCAAATATTTGCCGTCGGCTTAGGGCGCCCGCCGGGGACCCATTGTGGCGCGGGGGTATGGGGGTCTCGAACGGCCAAATTCAGGAGGGGGCGCCCAGCCCTGCCCGTGGTACGTTATAACGTATCAATGCGTTGCCCAACCTAACCCCCTAAGGGGGCAGATGTTCCATAATACATGTTATACGATGTTGAGCCGGCCAGGGCGTAAGCTGTTGGCAGGCAAAGAAAAAGCCCGGAAAACCGGGCTTTGACTGTATTGCGGGGGCTTGAGGGGCTATCGAGACTGGTCGTCCAGGTAATTCAACCAGTCTATCTCTGCCTGTTGATAGTTTGCCTCAAGCTCAATCGCTTCGATCAATTCGTGGAACGGGCCTTTGGACCCCATGACCAAGCCAACCAGGGGGCTTGAACCATCCCGTTGCTGGGCTTTCACGTCGTCATGTCCTGTGTTGCTCATATAAAGATATCCTTATGTTGTCTCAATCAAACTGAACATTGTTAACCTAAGCGTCCAAGCTCACAACAACCAGGAAGCCAGAAGTGTCAACGCTCACGCCAGCGGGCAAACGATCCATGCGGATAGTGTTACCATACTGCCCAACCAACCTATCCTTACGAATGCGGCTCAAAATGCCGGGGAACAGGTCGCTGTTAGCGTATGGCCCATATTTGGGATGCTGGCGAAAGGCATGCATGTCGCAATGCCTACGCTCTAGAACCGGGACACGAATGACCTGGTAGGCCAGCGTTTCATCCGCGTTGTAAACCGGCTCGATCTTCGCCTTGAAGCTGATACGCGCCATTGTCACTCTCCCATTCACTCGCAGTATAATTGCCCGTCGTCGCCGCGATACAAGCCCACCGGGCTATAGCGGCACGCGGCGGACAATAGCTTGCCCAAATCGTCAGTCGTCAGTGCGTCACGGTCCCAAAAACCGACGCCGTGGCCATTGCGCGTGAGCCAATAATCTCGGCCGGCTTGTTCTGCGTCGTAATCCCGCTCATACGCTCGCGCCAGCAGCGCCGCGTTATCCGCTTGCCATGCCTCACAATCGCGGACAATTGCCGCCATGGCGATATCCGCAAGCTCTGCGACCGTGGCATTCTCCAAGTCGCCGTCGTCGCCCGTTCCTGTCTCTGTGAAGAACATGGCTTCAATATATCCCTGTGTGAAGCTATCGAGCTTGGCGAACCTTACGGCCGCTTCCCGCGTGCCGTGATCCAATACAAATTCAGGCATTGCTGTGTTTCCCTCTGTTGTTACGCTGGCACTCAATTCTAGGCGCACCGCAGCGCGCCTAGTCAGAATGTCAGATAAGGCTAACGCCACACCACTCCGCGACGCGACGCGCCATCAAGCCCCGTTCATACGCCGCAAAGTCAATGCCGTGGTTAGCAATGCCGCCCGTGTAGGCATATTCATAAATAATGCGGTAGGTCATAGCGCGTTTCCCTCTGTTGATTTGGTGATGTTAGGCAAAAGTTATCCACACCGCAAGCAAAAAGAAAGGCCGGATAAACCGGCCCCTCTGTTTCACATGATCCAGATATTTAGCGGTTCTTATCCGCGCAATAACGTGCGGCGCCGCGCCTAGTGTTGAAGCTGACGACAAATTGTTTCCTATCTCCGGTCAATTTGGAGTACAGCCAAACCTGATAGTCGCCGGCGCTCTCACGGTGATATTTGTATGCGTAATACATAACCTGTCTCCTCTGTTTCACATGATCCAGCCTAAAAGCATGACGCCTAAGGCTATGGCTGCGATCGTGGCCAGGGCTTCCCGGCCTTCAATGACATGCCGGGGCTTCATTCTACTCGTCATTGATCACTAACGGGCCGGTTAGCACCGTCATGTTCTTTTTATAGTGACGTGTAGCCATATTGCGACCGGCAACGCGCGCTCGATACGCTTGGCTCGCCGTCCAAAACGTTCGCGTTACCCCTACGCTACGATAACTCAATCCGTCGATCTTATCGACAAGCGCGAACGTGCCCTTACCATTCTTTGTCTTAACGTTGGTCACTCGATATTGCATGATCTATTCTGCCTCATCCTGGTCAGCGCGCGGCGTCAATATGCCGGGGCGACGTTGGTTAGCATCTTGCAAGGCAATTGCCACGTCAACCGGCATGGCGCCCATCGGCGAGTATCGCGCCAGAAACTTGGCCATCGGTTCAGCATCAAAATCTTCAATCGCAACCATGGTCTAGTCCTCTCCGTATGCCGATGGGATACGCTCGCCGGAATGGCAGCAACGCAAGTCCTCGTCTTCCCAATTGGCATCCACGCCAATAACGCGCCAGCCGCTGCTATACGGGCGCCCGCGTTCGTCTTCATCGCGGATAGCCTCAAGTATCAAGCGGCAATTCTCGCGTGCCGCGTCAAAGCTCATTGCCTCGCCATCGGACATGACGAAATAACACGGGTAGCCTCCCGGCCATGCCCACGGGCCGTTGCGCATGTCGCGGCGAAAGTCTGATATCGTGTATGCCATACTCAATCCCCCATCTTGGCTACTTGATCTTGCAAACGCTCCAATTCCTGCGTCAACCATCCCTTCTGTTCCGCGATAGCGGCCAGTGTAACCGCCCTGGCGTCAATCTCTCCCAGTTTGGCCCACATAGCTTTTTCAGCGGCTTTGCGAGTGCGGAAGCTATCGTCAATGTCCGGCCGGGCAATACACTTGCCAAACACGTTGAAGATGACATAGCGGAAACCGCGCTTGGTATTCTGGTAATCCATGGCATCACTGGTGATAATCGCCAGCAATAGCCCGTTGTCTACGATCTTGCACTCCAATACGCGGCTTTTGTGAAACCGCAGCGTATCGTCGTCTACGTAGTGGCTGCGTCCGGCCAGGTTCTGTTGTGCGTTGCATTTGGGGCGCGAGCTTTCCTCGCGATAAAGGCGGGTGATCATTGTTCAAGGTCCTTTCAATCGTGCTATACTAGAAGGCTTGTTTTTCTGGCGGGAAAGCCCCGCTTGCCAACCTTCCGAGACGCATAGGACCACGCCCCGTTAAGGGACGCAACAACTATTTATCCACAAGCTGACGATTTCTCGAGGTCGAGCTCGAGCTCGAGCTCGAGGTCGCTAAAACTCGCCTTCCATGTCGTCAGCGACCTCAGCCAGGTCCCGGCCGTCCGATGCGGCGCCCTCCTCGACGACGCGATACTCGTCAACCGGCGTCCCTCTGGCCCCGGTGCCCTTCTTGAAGCTCCTGGTGCGCGTGACGTGGCTGCGGGGGGTAAGCTCCGGCATGCCGCCGTTATCGCCAAGGGCGTGGTTGGCTTCCTCGATATCCATTCCCGCGGCCATGAGCGTCTTTTCCGCCACGAAAATCTCGGCCATGGCTTTGACCGACTGCGCCATCGCCACCACGTCCCGCATAGGACGCTGCCCCTCATACGCCTCTATCGTCGTTTGCTCCAAAAGGCGCCTCATTGCCCGCAGGCTGGAAAACACCTTGCGATACCTGCCGGCCCTGAGATCGTCACGCACCTTCTCGATCGAAACCACATTGCTCATGAACCGACTATAGGCCACCGCCCCCGCAAACGCAATAAACCCCCATAACCGTTTACGGCCAGTGCATACGGGTTATCTGTGTTCCGCTGATCTTCTCTTCGAACATCTATATCTTACTCTCTACCCCTATACCCTTAACACACCCCCTTCTATAGAAGGGGGGTGGTATAAGGGAGTATAGGGTATTACGGATTTTTCCCATTATATATCAAGCACTTAACTCCGAATTCCAAATTGAGGCACTTTTTGCCTTATTCTTCAGGGCAAAGAAAAACCCGTTGTATTTCAACGGGTTAGTCTCCAAATCGGCCGCCTTCGCCAACCCTGTTTTAGCCCTCAACCCGTCTAAAGGTTAAGGGCTTGAAACTACACACAAATTTCGCCAGGGGGTGATCGGCCTGAACCTCCCCTTTTCGGACCACCGAACGCAGCCACTCACTCGTGGCCGAACGATTTGCCTTGGGATTTCCGGCCTGCATCTGGTTCAGCAATTCGCCATAGCCGATTTCGTACTCCGGCGCCGTGGCCTCAAGGATGGCCGTGGCGATTTCGGCCCGCAGTTCGTTCACGCTGATATCCCGCATGCGCGCCTGGTTCTCGATCCGCACCGCTTCTGCATTTGCCGTGCTATCCGTCTTGGTGGCCGGTTCGATATGCTCCACCACCAGCGACGTTTCCGCCTCGCCGTCGATCGCCTTGCCGGTTTCCACCCCCTTGAGCGCGATCTTCCATGCCTTGCCCTCCGGCCCGTCCTTGGTGCGCGACAGCCGCAGGGTGGCGTGGTTGGTGCCCTTCTTGCGCACCTCCAAACCCACGTCCAGCGCGTTCCACACGGCCGACGAACCGCGCCACTCGTTACTCGCCTTCGGGGTGTGGTGGACCAACAGGATACAGGTGTTTGCCCACGCCTTGAGCGCGTCTACCTTCTGGACGAACAGCCCCATGTCCTTGGCCGAGTTCTCGTCCTGGCCGGGCGCTGCCCTCGCCAGCGTATCGAAACCGATAATCGCCGGCCCGCGGCCCCACAGCTTGTGCAGGCTTTCCAGGTCATCCCGGAAACCCGCCAATTGCCCATCGTCCATGATATCGAGGCCATGGTATGTGACAAAATTGTCACCGACATTCCCGCTCAAGCCACGCACGGTTTCCCATGCCCGGATACGCGGTGCCGCGCTGCCCTCGCCGGCCACGTAGACCACCGGGGCGCCGGGGTCGCTGATCTTCTGGCCACCCCACTCCGAGGCCCCGGACGCGATCGCCAGGAGCATATCCAGCCCGATAAACGACTTGTAGTGCCCACCGGGAGCGTACATGCCCGCCAGCGCCACCTTGGGCAGGATACCGCGGATCAGCCAGGGCGGCGGCGGGCGGTCCCGCTCTTCGGCCCAGCGCGTAAAGCGGCGTCGATTGCCTGCAACGCCTCGCGACGCATCCTGTCCTTCTGCCTCCGCAACGTGGAAGCCTTCGGCGGCCTTGTTGCGCTCTTCTTCGTCAATGGCGTGGATGCCGGGCTGCAACTGGCCGTTCTTGTAGGCCGACCGAACGGTAGCATTGAATTCCTCCACATTCTCTTCGCACAAGGGGGGCGTACCCGTGACGGACGGGTGATCCTCCAATATCTCGAATACCTTGGCCATGGACAGGCCAAGGTCCTTCATCGTGCAAACCGTCTTGAACACGGTATGGTTACGCTCGCCTTCCCCCGGCGAGGGCAGGTTGCGCACGAAACTGAGCGCGCGCTCTATATTGGCCGGCTGGTCGAGTTCTACCCGCGGCGTTTCGCGTTCTTCTGAAATTCTGCGGTCTGTTTTTTCCAGTAATCGGCGGAAACTTTCGGGTCCGGGTGGACAAGAAACTGCGTCGCAGGGTGGATCATCGCCATAGGCATAGATAAATCCAAGCCCTCCTGCGCTAGTTCCTCCTCTGGTATCCAGACCTTCACCGAACAGACTTTGAACGGATGAGGGTGCTTCCCCCCGTAGAAATAGATGGCGCCCGCCCGAAGGCGTTTCTTGCTGCGGGTAGTTCCACGCTTCGAAGTCATGTTCTGCCTCCAATCTGGCCAGGGATGCTTCCCCGTCCTTGCCGTTTTTCACGTCCACGTCGATCACGAAACAACCGGCCAGGCCGGGTACGCATGCCACTCTACCGTCCCAAAACCATCCCCTGATCTTGTCGGGGTCTGTGGTAGCCTCCTGTTGCCAGCCCTTTACGGCCGGCGTGCCATCTTCATTACAAGGGAAGACGGGCCAACCCTGGGCGGCCCAAGCCAATGCGCGTTCAAGCACTTAGTTTGCGTCTCCGTTTTTCGCGTTCGTATTCACGCTGATAAGTTCTTTGCCAGGCGAGGCGCTTTTCCCGCTCTTCCGGGGTTTCGAGAAGGCGACGGAAACGGGTACGATCGATCTGGCGAACATACCATACCCTGTCTTGAGGGCATTTAAGGCGCCTAGACCGGGTTTTCGCCCATCGGCCCGCCATACAATCCCGCACTTCGGAGAGTAAAACTCTGTCACCACGTTCGCGCCCCCATTTCGGCAGAATATAAAGATGCCCGCTGGCGATCCAGCGCTTGATGGTACTGTAATCGACGCCTGCAACCCTGGCCGCCTGACGCAACGTCAGGGCGCGATCGAGTTCCTTGCCCTCAAGCATAGCAGAAAGATACCCCTTGCGGCCACTAGAGATAACGGCTTATACTTGAGGGGTCAAGTTTCATAGGTGGAGGTCAATGATGTTGGACTTCAGCAAGCCCCTTCGTCTTGTTGGGAAGATTGTGTGCGGGGTCGAAACGCTCAAGGAGGGATTGACGCTCGTTCGTGACGAGGATGGCAGCATCTTCGTTGTCGATGAAATGGGCGTAGTCCAGAAGACCGATAGCTGGAAGGGCGACGGCGGTTTGCGGATCGAGAACGTGCCCGAACCGAAGGATACGCTCGTCCTTCTGAATACAGGCGACAATTGCGGTTGGTTCGTTTCTTACCATAACGGCCAGCAGCCGGATACGGAGGCAGAACAGCGCCGCCTTCACAGACACTACGACGGCCCGAAGTGGAAAGTTGTCTACGTCAAGGTGCCTGTCTAGATGACGTATGACTTCAAGCTCGAACTGGTCGTGACGCGCTCGCACGTACCTTCGGCCAGCTTCGATGATGCCTTGGCCAAGCTGCGGGAAGTGGAGGAATTCGCTTCCGCCCGCGGCCTGGTGGTCCACTTCGCTATCGCGATCGGCAACCAACGCCCTGAAAAGGGAGAGACGCAATAATGGTGTCGATTAATGGTTACGGTCTAATAGACCACTACGCTGTCGAGTGGCCTATGGAATATCCCTGTGTTTGGAAGGAGAAGACAATGAGCAAGATCGACTGGCATAAGCCCATCCGCGCCATGGATGGCACCGCGGCCAAGCCCTACAATTCGCACGGTACGCGGGTGGTGTGGATCGGCGATTACGTCTACCCGGTGGACGAGAACGGCCGCGCCACGGCCAGCGTCTATTACCCGAAGGCTACCGGGCGTAGCTGCTCGGTTGGCGAACGCCTGGTGGAGAACGTGCCCGAAGAACTGTATCTGCGCCTTTGCAATAGCGGCGGCCAGTGGCGCTTGGACGGCGCGGGATCGGGGCCGTATTGGGGCGCTTACGAGGAGAAGAACGCGCTGCCGTTGCAGATGTGGAAGGACTACTACGGCGCCGCCCTCGAAAGCGATAGGTGCATTCTGGTCAAGGTTCCCGTCTAGGTGCTTCTGACGCGGCAACAGGACGTATTTCTGTGGGGCGGCCGGGAAGCGGAAGTCGAGACACTGGCCAAAGAAGCGGGGCTAACCCTCTCTACCACCGCCTCCCGGCAGAAGGGCCATCCGGTGTATTTCACGCCGGAGTCGCACGCCGTCCTGCACCTGTGGAACCACGCCGATGGGGCGGCCAGGGATAACCTTGGCCCCCTCCGTGCGGAGTGGGAGCGATCTAATTTGAACGTGGCGCCGGCCGGGTTTACCGTGCCGGTCCCCGAATTTTGCGAGTTGATGCCGTTTCAGGTTGCGGGCGTACATTATGCTAGAGACAGAAGTAACTGCCTTATTGGGGACGCACCGGGTCTTGGTAAGACGATCCAAGCCATTGCCCTGGCTAATCTGCGAGGATGCAAAAGGGTCCTTGTGGTTTGTCCAGCCAACGTCCGGCCCCAATGGGCACGCCAAATTAAAATTTGGTCTACGTTGCCGAAAGTCGTCGTCTATCCGGTGTTCAAGTCTTCAGACGGGGTACACCCGACCGCGAACTACGTCATCACGAGCTTCGAAGTAGCCCGTGACGGACTATGGGACACGCTGCGCTCTTACAATTGGGACCTGTTGGTGATTGATGAAGGACACTATCTCAAGACCCCTGACGCCGCACGAACGCGTGCGCTATTTGGAGCTTCTAGGCAAAGTAAGTGTCGATACGCGGGTACTGGAGGTATTGCTGAAAAAGCGGAGCAGATCGTCGCGCTCACCGGAACTCCTCTCCCTAATCGTCCTAGAGAGTGTTTCACTCTCGCTAACGCACTTGATCCGTCGTCGATAGACTGGATGAATTTCAACACCTTCAAGGATCGTTTCAATCCTGGGGGCAGTGATCGTGAGACGGGCGCGACGTGGGAGTACGTGGCCCGGCTACCCGAGTTGAACGCCCGCCTGCGCTGCAACTTCATGGTGCGTCGCCTCAAGGAAGACGTGCTGAAGGACCTTCCGGCCAAGCGCTACGAGATCGTGCCGGTGGAAATGACGGGTCAGATTGCGATGGCCCTGCACGCCGAGAAGATGCTGGATTTTGACGAAGAGGAAATGCTTCGTCGCAGTGGAGGGAAGATAGATGGAGCGATTAGCACAGTTAGACGCCAAATGGGGGAGGCAATGGCGCCTGCCGTTCTCGAACATCTACTTACGCTACTTGAAGGGGGTGTGGACAAGCTCGTGGTCTTTGCGCATCATCACTCTGTCCTATCGGTCATCCAAGGGGGACTGGCAAGATATGGTGTCTTGCGCGTGGACGGATCGACCTCCGCGAAAGGGAAGAACCAAGCGGTCGAGAAGTTTAAGTTTGACCCTCGGCTGAAGGTATTCCTCGGCCAGATGCAGTCCATCGCCACGGGCACGGACGGCTTGCAGGACGTAGCGACGCACTGCGTGCTGGCGGAAGCCTCGTGGGTGCATGGCGACAACGAACAGGCCGTCGATCGCCTTCACCGCATGGGGCAGAAAGGTTCGGTCCTGGCGCAAATCATGGTCGCGCCGGGGTCTATTTCGGAGCGCATCTTGGGGCGTAGCATTTCCAAGGGGCGTACAGTGCAGCGGGTACTTGACGGCGCCCCCGTTGCCGCGCGATAATAAATAGCTGAATTTCCCAACAAGAGGACTACCACATTGGCCGAAGTACCCTTCGTTATCTCCGCGTCCTTTTCCAAGACCGTCCAGACGGCACCCTACGAGAGTGAGAAAGCCGAGATTTCGGCACAGTGCCAGGTAGCCGAGGGCGCCGATGCCCCGTCCGCTATCGAGGGCACCATGTCCATGGTGAAGCGCCAGGTCTTGATTGCGCTGGGCAAGGAAGTGGGCGAGTTGAAGGCGGTTTCGACCGACCCGCAGAAGCGCGGTCCGGGCCGCCCGAAGAAGGAAGTTACCGCCGCAGAACAGGAGAAGACCGCTGACAAGGCGGCCCCGCAGGCGGAAACCCCCAAGGAAGAGCCGAAGGTCGAGGATGACGAATTTGGCGACCCGGAAGACAAGCCGATCGAGGCCATTTCCGACAAGGAGCTTCAGGACGCTTGCGGCGCCGCGGCCAAGGTCATTACCGCCCCGACCGTCAAGGACCTGTTTCAGCGCAAGTACGGCGCCCAGCGTGTATCATTGGTGAAGCCGGAAGAGCGTAAGGCTTTCTTAATGGACCTTGAGGGGCTGGTTTCGGCCAAGAAGGCAGAGGGCAAGTAATGACCCTGGCCGAGAAGAACAAGAACCCGCTAAATCTCCGCCCCTTGCCGGGCGGGGAGAAGTGGCAGGGCCAGGTTGGCGTTGACCGCAACTCCGTGACGGGCGCTTTCTGCGTGTTTGAAAGCAACGTCATGGGCGTGCGCGCCGCGGTCGTCAACATGCGTACCTACGTCCGCCTGCTAGGCGTCAAGACCCTGAAGGACGTGATTTACCGCTGGGCGCCCCCGCCCGCTGGCGGCATTACGGGTACGGCCGGATCGGCGGTGGACGGCGTGGACCAGAACCACACCGAAGCCTACCTGGCCTCTGTGTGCCGTCAGACGGGCCTCCCGGCCAATTTCGATGTGACCGGCATTACCTCGCCGGAGAGTTCCGCGTACTTCCGGGGCCGCCTGGCGTCGATCGTGCGCGCCATGAACGTGGTGGAAGCCGGCAAGTCCACCATCACGATCGAGGAGGCCCGCGAGGGTGTGGACCTGGCCCTGAACGTTCCGAAGGGCTACGTGCGCCAGGACGATGGCAACCTGATCCGCGAGGACATGAAGAAGTCGGAAACCATCAAGATCACCACGCAGGGCCAGCTTGCCAATGTCGCGGCCACGGGTACGGCGGCGGTGACGGCCTTCTCGTCCATTTCGGATTGGAAAGTGGCGCTGATCGTCGCGGGCTTCGTGCTGGTGGCCGGCTGCGTGGCCGCGTACTTCCTGTACCGCCTGCGCAAGGACCGCAAGGACATGAACGAGGCCGGCATTGCCTAGCAAGCGCGAGGTTATTCCGGAGCTAGAGCGCGCCGATTTCTCGTTTGAGGTTCCGGGCATGGATGGCTTGGAACTGAAAATGCCGTACGCCAAATGGGAAGAGTTCCACGCGGCGCTTGGAAATGAGCTTGCTAAGCGCATGAGGCTTGAAGCATAATGATTAACTGGTTGGCCGGCACCGTCTACGGGCGCTGGCTTTTGGGGGCCGCGGCTCTTGCTGTCGTAATCGGCGCGCTTCTCCTACGCGCATGGTGGGGCGGCAAGGCCGCGGCCGGAGCGGAAGCCACCGCACAAGTCTTGAAACGAGCATTGGAGGGGGCGCATGCCCGCGAGCAAGAGAAGCGCAATCCGACTGATCCTGCGTATGACGAGTATAACCGCGATCGCTGGGGTCCTCGCTAGTTGCACGTCTTACGTGCCGGTATCTAGCGACTGCCTGAACTACCAGCCAGTAACGTATTCCGCCAGCCAGGATACGCCGGAAACCATACGTCAAATCCAGGCCAATAACGCCGTGTGGAAGAAGTTGTGCAAGTGACGGAGCTTCCCGCCCATTCCAAGCTAGGCGCGTCGAGTACCCATCGCTGGTTTCATTGCCCCGGCTCCGTGGCCGCGATCGAAGCCATGGGCGACGGCGCCCGCAAGTCCAGTAGCTTCGCGGACGATGGCACCCTGGCGCACGACATTGCGGCGCGCTGCCTGAAGTCCGGCGAGGACGCCAAGGTCTATATCGGGGAAGCCGACTTCGCCACGGACGCGGAGTTCAAGGAAGACGACGCTTGGGCGGTGCAGGTCTACCTTGATGCGATCCGCAAGGAAATCGATGGGCTGGGCTTGCGCGGCAATAAGCTGGGCAAGGGCGTTCTGATCGAAGAGCGCTTCCACCTGGCCGAAGTGCATCCCGACTTCTTCGGGACCACGGACTGCACCCTGATCGGCAAGTCGCAGGCCCAGGTGTGGGACTACAAGCACGGCGCCGGTATCCTGGTGTCCGTCGAGAAGAACACGCAGCTTATGCAGTACGCCGTTGGGGCGCTGTACGGTACGGAGGCTTGGAATGACGACACTTTCCCCGTAGAACTCAACATCTGCCAGCCTAGAGTATATGGGGTCGATCCGGTCCGCTCTTGGTGGACCAGTGTGGGCGACCTTAAGTCATGGCTGCGCGATGGTTGGCTTGCCGCCGCCAAGAGAACGGAGCAATCTCCGCTGCTACAGCCGGGACCGTGGTGCAGTTCAACTTTTTGTCCTAAGCGATTGACGTGCCCGGCCATCAAGGAAATCCGCAAGCGCGTAATCGAAATCAAGCCGGAGGAATTTCGGAACATGGATGATTGGGAACTGTCCCTCACCGCCCAGGAAATTGCGATCGTGAAGGGCCTCGCCAAGGTGGCGGACGAGGAAATCTATAACCGCCTGTCCAAGGGCGCCAAGATCAGCGGCTTCAAGCTGGTCAAGAAGAAGGCCGACCGAGTGTTCAAGGAAGACGCCCCGTTGGAAGAGGAGTTTGGCGACGCGGCTTTCGAGCGCAAGCGCAAGACGCCCCCGGCCATCGAAAAGCTGGACGGCGGCAAGGCGTTCGTAGCCAAGTGGGCCTACAAGCCCGATACCGGGATGACCGTGGCCGCGGATACGGACATGCGGCCAGGGCAGGCGGTGCGCAACCGTGACGACGTATTCAGGGGCGCGCTATGACCCATAAAGCGGAAGCCTTCGAATTGCGGGAGATAATTCGGACGTATATACCGCTTGGCACCTGGGACTGCCATCGCGCGCAGGAGATTGCGCTTTGGATGGAAAATGAGATAGACCGTCTTTTGCAGGAGGAAGTACGCCGCTTGGGAACTTGATCTTGGTTGCGTAGCGTGGCATAATATTTGGGCTAAGTTGAACAACTATTGAAAGGTACCAGACCACATGGCCAAGGCCAATCGCGTTCTTACTCCCGTCGCCCGGCTCCTCGCGTTTCAGCCGCTTAACGTCAAGACGGAATTCGACAACAAGACCAAGAAGTTCATCGTCAGCCCCGCCGGTAGCACGGTTGGGCGCTACAACGCCACCTTCCTGATCCCCATGACGGAGGACGTTACCGCGATCCAGGCCGCCATGAAGGAAGCGGCGCGGGACTGCAACCCCAACGTCGAGTTCAAGCACTTCCAGCACAAGTTCCGCAAGGGCAATGCGCTGATCGAAAAGGCGCTCAAGAAGAACCCGGAGAAGAACGCCGATCGCATGTCCTACTACAAGGATATGTGGGTGCTTGAGGCCAAGTCGGTCCACCTTCCCGACCTGTCCAAGGCTGTCAACGGCAAGCCTACGGAAGTCGCCAACGAAATGGTTTCGCGGGAGTTCTACTCCGGCTGTTTCGTGAAGGCGGAAATCAACTTCTCCGCTACCGAGGTTGACGACGGCGAGGACGAGAACGGCGACGCGCGGTTCAAGCGCTACGTGACCGCCTACCACAACTTCGTCATCAAGGTTAAGGACGGCGAACGGCTGGGCCGCAAGTCCCGCGAGGAGGTGTTCAAGGGCGCCCTTGGCGGTACGTCGGACAAGCCGATCGAGGTTGACGACGACGTAGAATTCTAAACTGAGTGGGCATGGTGTAATTGGTAGCACATCAGCTTGTGACGCTGGCAGTTTAGGTTCGAACCCTAAGGCTCACCCCACTAATACCGCGGCACGCAGGTCAAGGCGGCCCCGTTTCGAGGCACACGGTAACGCGCTGCGACAGGTGGAAGCCCTGTCATTCTTTTTGAGAGGGGTCGCATGACAGTCTGGTACAACGAGTTCGACCCCTACGCGGCGGACTGGCTGGAAAATCTCATCGCTTTTGACATGATCCCGGCCGGCGTCGTGGACCGTCGCAGTATCGTGGACGTTCGCCCGGAAGACCTGAAAGGATTTACGCATTGCCATTTCTTTGCCGGTATCGGCGGATGGGCGCACGCCCTCAACCTCGCGCGGTGGCCCCTTGATCGCCCTGTATGGACCGGAAGCTGCCCCTGTCAACCCTTCAGCGCCGCCGGAAAGCGCAAAGGCGTCGCAGACGAGCGCCACCTGTGGCCAGAGTTCCGTCGCCTCATCGCGGAGTGCGCTCCTGCAACAGTCTTTGGAGAACAGGTTGCGAGCACGGATGGCCGCACATGGCTCGCCGGAGTATCGTCTGACTTGGAAGCATTGGGATATGCAGTCGGGGCCGCCGATCTGTGCGCTGCGGGCGTCGGGGCGCCGCATATCCGACAGCGGCTCTGGTGGCTGGCCGACGCCGAACGCATCCGACGAGAAGTGGCGGTACAGCAATGCGGCGGCGGCCGAGCGTCGGTTGTCGTCGGGAAAACAAATGAGCCTAGAGGCGGTGGCACAACTGGCCGGCTGGGCGACACCCACGACACGCGATCACAAGGACGGTTCGACGGACCTGGAGAAAGCTGGCGTACCGATCAACGGCCTGTTGGGCCGACAGGTCAGCCTGGCTTCTGGTCCGGATATGGCATCGTCCAATGCACAGACGGGAAAGCGCGCCGCTTTGAACCCGGCTCATTCCCGCTGGCTTATGGGGTACCCAACCGAGTGGGACGCCTACGCGGCTACGGCAACGCGATCGTCCCGCAAGTCGCGGCGGAATTCGTAAGCGCGTATCTGGATATCTAGTGCATATCACGATCGACTTTGAGACGTACTCGGAAGCCGAACTGAAGAAGTGCGGCGCGTGGAAGTACGCCGAACACCCGTCCACGGAAATCCTGTGCCTGGCCTACTCCATCAATGGCGCGGAGCCGGACTTGTGGCACCCCGCATACGGGTATCCCGCTGGGCCGGCCGATTGCCTGCGAAAGGGGGCGATCGTGGACGCCCACAACGTCGGCTTTGAGCGCGCCATATGGGAGAAGGTTTGCGTACCGCGGCTGGGCTGGCCGGCGATCGAGGCGCACCAGTGGGACTGCACGATGGCCCGCGCCGCGTCCCGCGCCCTGCCGCTGGGCCTGGACGAATTGACCCGCGCCCTAGGACTGGACCAGAAGAAGGACAAGCGCGGCAAGGAGCTTCTGAACCTGCTGTCCAAGCCGCGCAAGCCGACGAAGAAGGACCCCCGGACCCGCATCCAAGACCCTGAATTACTGGCCGAACTGTACGAATACTGTAAGCAAGACGTTCGTGCGGAGTTGGCCGTGCGGAAAGCACTCGGAAACCTGCCCGCCCCGGAACGCCAGGTATTCCTTCTGAACGAGAAGATGAATAGCCGCGGCGTGACGATCGACGTGGAAAGCGTGCATAACGCCATGGCGATCGTGACGGAAGTGGAGGGCAGGCTTACCGAGGAATTGACGGACATTACGAGCGGGCTGGTTACGACGCATAATCAGGGCGCCCGTATTCTGGAATGGCTGCATGGGGAGGGGGTACACCTTGACGACCTTACAGCGGATACAGTTGCAGCGGCGCTACCTGGCGCGGAGGGGGAAGCCCGGCGCGTCCTCGAAATCCGCGCATCCCTGGCTAAGGCCAGCACCAAGAAGCTGGCTTCCCTCTTGGCTGCTGTTGGTTCTGATGGGCGTGTTCGTGGCCTTAGCCAGTATCACGGTGCTTTTACTGGTAGGAATGCTGGTAGGCTGGTTCAGCCGCTAAACCTGCCCCGCCCCAAGCTGACGATCTTCGATGGTAAGAAGGACGTATCCGTACCGCCGGAAGACCTGATCGAGGCTATCAGCCATCGTTCGGCCAGTTGGCTTGAGGCTATGTACGGCGACCCCATGCAATGCGTAGCCGACGCCCTGCGCCCCATGTTCATGGCCGGGGAGGGCAAGAACCTTTGTTCGGTCGATCTATCGGCCATTGAAGCGGTGGGCATCGCCGCCCTTGCAGGAGAGGAGAGTAAGCTAAATGTTTTTCGAAGGGGTGATGATCCTTATTGTGTGTTCGCCAGCTTTGCTTTGGCTCGCCCTGTTACCAAGGAAACCGACCCGAAAGCTCGCCAGAATGTCGGCAAAGTGGGGGAGCTCGCATTTGGATTTGGCGGTGGTGTTGGGGCTTGGCGTAATTTTGATGATAGCGATCGCTTTACCGACGTAGAAGTAGACAACTTCAAGAAAGCCTGGCGCCTTCAGCACCCCCGCATTTCCACCCCACCGTGGTCCAAGGACGAGGAAATCGGCCTGTGGTACGGCCTACAGGCGGCGGCGATCAAGGCCATGCTGAAGGGCGAGGGAACGTTCCGCGAGATTAAATACTACCGCCGTGGCATGTACCTCGTCTGCGTCCTGCCCTCGTCGCGCGCCATCTGCTACTACGATCCGCGTTTGGAAGAGCGGGAAAACCCGTGGACCGAACGGCCGGAAGTCGTGCTTACCTACATGAGCCAAAAGGAAGGCCGCTGGCAAAGGGTCGATACGTGGGGCGGGAAGCTGGCCGAAAACGTGACGCAGGCCACTTGCCGGGACGTGCTGGTGTGGGGGCAAAGGCGCTGCGATGCGGAAATGCCCGTCTTGATGACGGTCTACGACGAAATCATTACGGAGGTGGACGAGGATTTAGGGCATGACAGGCCGGTGGAAAGACTGATAGAATATATGACCACCGATCTTCCGCCATGGTGTTCGTGGTGGCCGATCAAGGCAAGTGGCTGGTGCGAGAAGCGCTACAGAAAGGATTAAATGGGGAAGCTAAGTCGTGACAAGGGCAAGGTGGGGGAACGCGAAGTGGCCGCGCTTCTTCGTGAATTTGGCTTCGATGGCAAGCGCGGCGTACAGTATCAGGGCGGCCGGGATAGCGCGGACGTTACAGGCTTGCCGGGATTTCATATCGAGGTCAAGCGCACCGAGAAGCTGAACCTTGAGGCGGCCATGGCCCAGGCGCGGGAGGACTGCGGCGGCAATATCCCGATTGTATTCCACCGCAAGAGCAAGAACGATTGGGTAGTCATCATGGACGCCCGCACATTTCTGAAACAGGCTCAAGAGGTTACGTTCTAATGGGTAAACTGGACGGAGTGAGCCGCGAGCTTTATCCCGGCGAGACGAAGATCATGCGCGAGAAGCTGGCCCGCCACCAGGCGAGGGACAACTTCACCATCCGAGAAACCCGGATCGTGGAACGCAAGACGGCCAGCGGCCATAAGGTACTCTACAAGATGCGGGGGTATTTCAATGCTGAAAGTCGGTGAGGTGCTTTTTGGTTAAGCGCTACCTCTTCTCCTCCGCGCAGAACGATACCCCGCTCCACGGACCTACGTGGACCAACCTGCAAGCGCTGGCCAAGCACTACGGAGCCGAGATTATCCTATCGCGGTTCGTCTATGACCTGTCCGTACACAACGAAAGCGCCAAGCCCGGCAACAAGTCGTCGCGTAAAGAACGATCCTGGCCTGAAGCAATCGCCCCCTATATCAGGGATCGGCGGTGGGCCGTAACGAAAGGTTTGGAGTGGTGCGGCGAACTGCAAATCCTGCCCACGGCCAGGCGCCCGATCAGCGGTTTCGAGAGTTACACCGGGCGCAATAGCTGCATCATCCCACACCCCAAAATTGCGATGGAGAGTGTGGCGTCGGGGAAACACGAGGGTACGAAACTGATCTATACGACAGGTTGCGTCACCCGCAAAAACTATATCCAGAAGAAGGCGGGTCAGGTCGCACAATTTCACCATGCCTATGGCGCCCTTCTGGTGGAAGTCTCGGATACCGGGTGGTTCTGCCGCCAGGTCACGGCGGGCAATGACGGCACCATGTACGACATGGACGTTCGCGTCAAAGGCGGCGAGGTAACTACTGGCCACCGCGTCGAGGCGATCGTGTGGGGCGACGCCCATGTACGGCAGGCCGATCCGCTGGTGGCGCGACTGGCTTGGGACAAGGGCGGCATCCTCGATACACTGCGTCCCCGGCACCAGGTCTTCCATGACCTTCTGGACTTCTATGCGCGTAACCACCACGATATCGGGAACGGGCGCCTTAGATTTCGGCGGTACGTGGGGGCGCCGGAAGACGATAGTGTTGGCGCGGAACTGGACGAAGTGGCAGTTGCCCTCGCCAAGCGTAGCCGGACGTGGTGCAAGTCGGTTGTCGTCGCTTCTAACCATGATGGCGCCCTTGCGAAGTGGTTGGATACGGCTGATTACCGTAGTGATCCACGCAATGCGCTTACGTTCCTTGAGTTGCAGAAGGAACTGTATAAATCGGAGGCCGAGAAAAACTCTCGCTTCTCCGTGTTCGAATATGCTATGCTACAGCGTGGCGTAAGGAACGTGAATTTCCTACGGGAGGACGACAGTTATGTCATCTGCAAAGACGCGAACGGCGGTATCGAGCTTGGTATGCACGGCCATCTGGGCGTTAACGGGGGTCGCGGCTCTATGCTTGGTTTCGCCCGAATGGGCCGCAAGAGTTTCATCGGGCATGGGCACCGGGCCGGCATTGTGGATGGCGTGTGGATGGTTGGCACTAGCAGCCGCATGGACCTTGGTTACAATCGTGGCCCTGGTGCGTGGTCCCATACGTTCGGAGTAGCCTACAAGAACGGCAAGCGTGCCCTTATCACAATCTATAACGGAGAATGGCGTGGAAAATAATCAATACCCTCATACCCCACGGCTACTGGACGCCGGAGAAAAGCCATGGCAGAAGCCTTCGTACACTTACGGGGCCAGCGACCCGGTAAACCCGCAGCACTACAAGCGCCACAAGATCGAGCCGTGGGACTACGTTGCGGCCAATGAGCTTGGCTATTTCGAGGGCAGCGCCATCAAGTATATCACCCGCTGGCGCTACAAGAACGGTGTCACGGACCTGAAGAAGGCGGTGGCCTTCATCAATAAGCTGATCGACTTGGAAGAGAAGAAGGGGACGTTCTAAACGATCCCGACGATCTTCTTGGCGGCCCACGCCAGGATAGCGGCCACGGCTCCGGAGATAGCCGATATACCGATCAGAACCCCCTTGGCCTTGGCATGCTCCTGTTCCAAGGCCGCCATGCGGGTTAGCCCGGTGTCGTACTTGGTGGCGTTGTCCGATACTATCTTCTTGATATCGAGCAACGTGTTCTCAAGCCCCTCAAAGCGCCCTTCCAACCGTCCTATTGCGCGGGTAGTCTCATCCATTAGCCCGGAACCGTTAGAGCGCGAAGCTGGGTAAGGCCCATGGCAAAGGGCCAGTAGGTGAAGCGTTCCACCACGCCGTCCATGACCGCCCCGGAAATGCCGGTGATCGGGGAGCCAATGGCCACGGACGCGAGCGAGACGGGCACACCATCGGCCGACGTACTGGTGGCCTGGATTTGATCGTTGATGACAGTGCGGAAGGTGGTTCCCGACCACGACGTAGCGATCATGTATCGCGTATCCACGGCGATCGGGTTCATTACGTCCGACGTGAACTGCACCACCGTGGCTACGGAAGCCATGAGGCGCAGGCGCCCGGCAGTCGCGCTGTCGATGCGCATGCGGATATAGTTGCTGTTGGCTACGCCGTCCGTAATACCCCACAGGATAGACGTGGTGGCGACACTGTTCAGGGCGCCGACCCACAGGACCGTGCCGGCCGTGGTGCTCAGCCATGACACGTCATTAAGGGAGGCCACTTCGCCCGTGCCCAGCACCAGCCCTTGCGGCAGGTTGGCGTTGCTGTTGTGCTTGCCAAGGCGGGGCGTGTTGGCCGGCGCCGTGATCGTGGCCCCGATCTCGTCCTTGTAGTCTGCCGTGCCGGAGCGCGTGAAGCTAACCCGCGGCGGCAGGATCAAGGACTTGCGGAAATTGAAGTTCAGCGACGGCCGAACGATATCGTACATGCTGGCCATTAGAACGCCTCGAAAGCGGTGGAAGACGAGCGCCGGATTTTCCAGCCGACCGCGCCGTCCGTAAGCGACAAGCTGGTTCCGCCGTTGATGGTATCCGACCCGGCCCTAGATACGGTGCCAGTGGCGCCGCGGGCCTTCACTTCAATGAAGAAGTCCGGGGCGCAACTGGCCGCGGCTGGGAGGGTAAGCGCGTCGGTGGTGGTCAGGACGAACGCCTTGCCATGCTCGTTGGGGGTTACGGTGCGCGTACCGGACAGGGAGACGACGGTATCCCCGATGATATCCCGGCGGTCCTGAAATGCCGCGGTGCCAAGCTCCTGGTACTTGGCGTAGGCCGGATCGTCCGGGGTGCGGGCGCCCTTGTAAATATCGTAAGCCCGCCACATGAACGTCTTGGCCGACGTGAGGGACAATTCGTCGTAGGAGAAGAGGAGCGTGGCGCCGCTCAAAGGGTCATAGACGCGCGAGCAATAGCTGTCCGTGGTGTATGTCGCGTCAAACGCCCACGTATGCGAGTGGCCCATCTTCCACCCGTTCACGCCGGAAAGAGCGTCGCTCAATTTGCAGTACCAGATGCCTACACCGGGGCCGGGGTACGGTTCGTCTTCCGACCCCGCAGCCGAGGGACGGCGGTGGCCCATGAGAAGGTGGACATACGGCTCGCTGCCGATATTCTGCACCCACGCTTCCTGGGGGAGCCACCCGCCACTCACGGGGATATTCATGTCGCCCACGTTGGTCCACGTCGCGCCAGCATCGGCGGACCGGAAGATCGTGGGGGAGGCGGTCCCGTTGCGCCGGACGAACGCCAGGCGATCGTTTACGGTAGCGGCGACGTGCGCCGTCTCGTTGTACGCCGGGGGATCGGCGGACGACGCAATCTGTACGAGCGAAGCCGTAGCGCCACTGGCCGCGAAGGTCACGTAATAAATGCGGAAATTGCCCAGCCCGTCAAGCCAGTAGCCCCCGCCGACCATGCCTTCGCCCTTGGGGTTGGGTTCGAACTTGCCCCAAAAGCGGAAGTAGGCCAGGCCGTAGTCAGCCGGGAAGTTGCCGCCCGTCACGTCCGCGGAGGTGATCGTATCGACATCGCTGAACGTAACCCAATCGCGCGTGGTGCGGTGCAGCTTGTTTCCGCTGTTGCGCTCGCGGCACCAGAAGTGGATCACGCCAAAGCGATCGACGCCCACCGCATTGGTGTAGCAGTCAAGCCCCACGCCGCCGAAGATCGTAACGGGCGTGGACCACGTAGCGCCGCTGTCGTCGGAGTAGGAAACCTTGATGCTGGCCAGGTTATCGGAGCCGGTATGGTCGATCGTGGAATTGATCGTCGTGCCGATACGGCGCTGCCCCGGAACGCGGATGGCCTTGGGGAAGCCATCGTACCGCTCGTTCATGATGACGATTTCGCCGTCCGTGGCGTTCGGTCCCGTCAGCGGGTAGGGCGGCGGGTTGCGCACGTTGCGCCAGGCCGCAGCGCTGGCATCGTATTCCAGAAGGTCGCCGTCGTTTTGCGTCCCCAGGACAACCGGGATTTCGGCCACGTCAAGGTCGGCCAGCGTGGCATTTTCCCAGCCGGAAGCGTCTGCCTTGCCAACCAGTACGTTGCCGTCCACGGGGAGGGGCACGGTGAGCGCGGCGCTGGCGTCGGGGTCGTAGGTGTCCACCATCTTGGGGGACTGCTGGGCGCGGCGGTAAGCCTGCTGGGCCAGCATGGTAGTCCGGTCCAGACCCTCCTCGTTCACCTCCGCGGGGAAGCCGTCGTTCTGCTGGTAGTCGATATTTTGCGTGAACGGGATATCCCGCTCGATCACCAGATTGTAGCCAGTGGCCGGAGCCACCAGCATGGTAAGCGTGCCGGTGGTCCCGTCGCCGCCCGCTACCGTGTAGTTCGTGGTCAGGGCCTGTGCGGTGCGGGCGTCGGTGGTCGTATTGACCAGAAAAACCGTAAGGTCCGTGTTGTCAAAGAACGCAAAAGGTACGGAAAATACCGTGGTAGAACCGTTGCCGACGTAGGCAGCGCGCGACGTTTCGTTCGGAACAGTATAACGTACCTTCATGTCCCGAATACTACCATTTATCGACGGACGGGTCTAGGCTCCAAACCCCAGCTATTTACTAGGTTTTCTTCCGCCTGATCCAAAATACCCTTGAAAAGGATGAAGTTCTGTAGGGGCATTACGCGCCGCATGTTGTGCACGTCCGTCCCCGACAGGGAGCCGTCGGCCACGCCCCGGATTGCCTTGGCGGTATCGTCCACCAGCCCCGCCGTGGAGCCTAGAGCCTGGCCGACAAAGCCGCGCGAGGCCGTGCGTTCCGTCTGCCCACCGGACAGGGCCGTAACCGGGCTGGTGCCGATCGCCTTCTTGACCATGGCGTCCGTTTCCATGAACCGCGAGGCGGCGCCGGAACGGTCGAAACCCTCGCGTATCCAGCCCCGCACGTCGCGCTTCTGGTCCACCTGTCCGTCGCGCACGATATCCCGCATGGCCGTGGAAACCATGCCCAAACCGATCATCACGGCCACGGAGGTAAGGGCCTGTGCGTCGCGCTCCTGAAGGCCGGCGATAAGGATACGCTGGTGCGAGGCCCAGCCGAAACCCTGAAACTGCGTGACCGCTTTGCCTACTTCCGTCTGCGTCCACAGGGGACGATCACCCGCAGTCGGGGTGATAATCATATCGTCAATATGCCGCAGAAGCGCGTCGCTGAAACGGTTGGCCGCAGCTTGGTCCTTCCACTTCTCCGTATTGGCGACCCAAAACCCGCGCGAGGCTTCTTCCCAATTCGGCTGTTCCTTGTAAATGGCCAGTGCCGTTTCCTTGTCGATACCAAGCTGGGCCAGGCGGGTGCGCCACTTGTCGCTCAACTCCTGCCCCTTGCCGACCTTCTCGATCTGGCGAAGCATATCGTCCGTGCCGAGATAGGAGATACGGGCCTTCTGGTAGACGGTCCACGGGGACACGCCGAACAGCGTAAGCGCCTTGTGGGCCGCGATGCCAGTCACCATTTCCGTCTTGGACTGGCGCGTGACCTGTTCCGACAGGTCCGCGATCTGGCCGGCGCGTCCGCCCAGCACCATATCCGTGGCCGTGCCCAGGCGCTGCGCTTCCGCCTTGCCCAGCTTGACCATCTTGAAGCCGTCCGTCAGGTCCCCGATCATGGAGCCGAACACCTTGGCGAAACCGTGGACCACCATGGGGCGGGCCAGGTCGGGAAGCTGCGACAGGACGGCCGACCCCATGACGCGGACCACGTTGAAGTCGCGCATGATCTTGCCCGCGGAGCGGAGGCCATGGTAGCGCGGATCGATCGGGGTAGGATCGGTGCCGCGGACGCGGTGGATAAGCTCGGTAATGACCCGGCTTTCCCGCTCGAAATCCTGCATGATCTTCTTGGCTTCCGGGCTTTCCTTCTTGCCCGGCCCAAGATCATCCACGGCGTTGTCCGCCTCGCGCTTCAGGGCGTCGATCATGTCGGCCACGCCCTTGTCGCCGTCCAGTATCTTCTTGTACCCGATATCCGAGGACATGGTGCGGACGTACTGCGCCATGACGTTGACCACGTTGCGGTCCACAAAGTCCTTGGTCGAGTAGCGCCCGTCCGAGGTAACGAAGTCGTCGGGGATTTTGAACGTGCGCTCCTTGGCCGAACCGCGCCCTTCCGCGATTTTGATTTCGGGCACCAGCCGGCCTTCCGGCGAGCCGAGGATTTTGTGCATTACCTCGCTGGCCGCTTCCGCCGCATCGTCCGGATTGGCGCCGCCACGGATGAAGTAGTCCTGCGCCAGCGCCCGGAAGCCGGACGGGTTGGTGCGGATTTTCTCTGCCTGCCACGCGCGGTAAAGATGGGTATTGCCGGTGCCCGTCGTGGGATTGCCGTCCTTGAACACGCCCACCTTGTAGAGCGTGGCCAGGTCCTTCAGCTTGTCGTCAATGACGCGGTACGCCTTGGCCGTGTCGCTGATAATCTGGTGCGCCCCTACGTCGCCCTTGGTCATGGCCTCGCCTACCGCCTGGTTGAATTCGAGGCGGTTCATGGGCGGGACCAGCCCGGCCTTGCTCTGCACCTTGTAGGCGTCGTAGCCCTTGGACGCGATGCTTTCGACCTGAAGCATGAGCGGGTTGCCGATACGGGCAATCTCCGTATGCAGGTCCGGCGGGGCCGCAATGCCCGCGAAGTGTCCTTCGGTGGACATGCCGGTATAGACGATGCGCTGGATCGCATCGCGCGAAGTCTCAAACCGCGACATGGACAATTCCACGGACGGCGCGGCCATGCCGATCTTCTTTAGCCATGCACTGATTTCCGCCGCCTTGAAAGACGAGCGCATGCGGTTCATTTCACTGGCCACGCCCGTATAAGCGGGGCCGTTGGTGGACGCCGCAGCCGACAGGCTTTCCGGGGCAGGCGCTTCGCCTTCCTTGACCGGGGGCTTGGGCGACTCCGCGCCCTTGATCTTTTTGCCGCTGATAAAGGAAACCGTCTTTGCCTTGCCCTCCCCGGGGAACCGGGCGAAGCCTTCCAGCCAGGCCATAGGGTCCTTGGGCTTCAGGGCCAGAGGGTCCTTTCCCTCTGCAAGGGCCTTCTTCATGGCCTCATACATAGAGTTAATCTCGGCCGCGATCTTCGCCTGTTCCGGCTTGCCGATCCGGGAGCCTACTTCGTCCAGCGTATCGCGGGTGTCCTTGATGGCCTTGGCCAGCGCGGCTTCCGCCTTCTCCCACTTGGCCGTCGCCTCGTCCATCTGGTCTAGCAGGCGGTTCAGGGTAACGGCGGGCTGGGCGCCCTCGCGGATTTGAGCCGCGCGAGCCTTGGCCGCGGGCGTGCCTTCCTTGTCCAGCGATGCCAGCAAGTCAAGCGTGGGCTTGTCGCGGATATCGGGCGCGCGGGAGAACAGCGTGGGATCGGCGGACAGGCGATCGATGCGGTCCTGTAGGATTTCCACTTCCCGCATGGACTTGGTAACGTCATCCATGAGCTTGGGGCGCTGTTCGGAAACGTGGTTCAGGATATCGCGGTCCGCAAGGCCATTGTTGTGGACGCGGTTTAGCTTGAAGTTGGGGCTGTTGTCCGCGTCGAGAAACCGGGCAACCGCCGTCGTATCGTAGAAGTTCGTGCGCGGGGGCGGGAAATCGCCCAACCCGGCCGCCCGGATCACGGTCGTAATCTCCGTCTCGATCTTGGGGCGGGCATCGCCCAGGAACCGCCCAAGCGCCGCAGCCTCCGGGCGCGAGAGGGAGCCGGCCGCCGAACCAAGGACGCCGCCTAGCAGGAACGCGCCCACGATACTGGCCGCGCTCTCTTCCATGGTGCGCGTGCGTTGCGTCGATTGCAGCACGGTTTCCTGCACGCCAGCACCAACCGCCGCGGAACCGCCGACACGGGCCAGCGAGCCGAACGCGCGAACGGCAGTACCGCCCTTGACCAGTGGCCCGGCGATCGGGATAAGGGTCGAGAGGGACGCCGCGCCGCCGGCCATGCTCGCCAGCCACTCCGGCAAGGGGCCATCGGCCAGGGCCGCCTTCATGGTCTTTTCACGCTCGATCTGCCGGCGAACGTGGTCCAAGCCGGCGTCGCTGTAAACGCCAATGAAGCGGTCCGAATAGCCCTTCTCTTCCGGCGTCAGCTTGTCATCGATCGTGAAGGCGTAGTTGCGCGCGGCCTCCGGATCGGAGTACGGAAGATCGAAGTCCGGCGGGGGCTGCGCTGCGGCGGTAGAGCCGATATCGCTTTCCAGCGTCCACGCCGCGCCAAGCTGTTTGATGAGGCGTTCGTCTACCGGGGCTTGCGGGGAGGGCGGCGCCAACCGGCGCGTAACCTCCGGAGAAAGGACTACGTTCTCGTCATCCAACGGCACTAGCGGTTCCCCTTGGCCTTGCGGCCCTCTTCCCTCATGCGCCTGGCGCGCTCGTCGGCCACCGGGTCCGGCACCGCCTTCTTCAACTCGATATCCGTGGCCTTAGCCTTCTCGTCCCGCATCTGGCGGTCGCGTTCGGCGCCCATCCATACCGGGTTGTCCTTCACTTCATCGGGGGACGGCAGACGGTAACGCAGCGGGCCTTTATTCGTAGAAATCGGCTCCGGCAAATCGCCCCTCAAAACGAAAATAGCGTAGGTCGGCTTGCGGCCATTACGCAGGTCCGCTTCCGTGGTCGCGTCCGCCCGCAACTCCACCACCGGGGCGCCAGTCAGGTCCGGGCTGGGCGACGGGCCGATGCCGCGCTCGCGGAAAATCTTATCTAGGTCGGCCATGATTAGCTTCGCCCGCTGATCCTGGTTCAGCATGGGGAAGTCTGTCATGTATTTTTCCGGAGGATGCTTCTGAACAATTCCCGTGCCCTGGCCTTTCATGCCCGTGTAATTGGGGGCCACGCCGAACTCATCGAAGCCGGGACCTTGTTCGGCCTGCCGGGCGTCCAGCATGCCAACCTTGGTTTGCCCGTAGTTATCCGCGATCTTCTTGTTGGCGAGTGCCTTGGAGCGCTCTACGTTATCCCGCGTGGCGATCATGGCGTCTTCAAACACGCGCTGCCATTCGCCCTTCATACGCCCCGCCACTTCCGGAGAGGATACGAACAGAGATAGGTTACGCTGGTCCCACGACTTGACTGCCCCCGCAAGCTCCTGGTCTATATTGATCTTCTTCATGGCTTCTTTTGCCACGATGCGACTGTCATTCTCCTGTTGCGCGGTAAGACGATCCTTCGGCATTTCTGTTTGTGCCGCCTGAAGATATGCCTCTTTGGCCGGCATGTCCTGCATCAATACTCTTGCACGAGCGCGCACACGGTTCACGACGCCGGTATCCGACAGGCTTACGCCCGCGATCTTTCCTGGCGCCTTGGCCTCGATTTCGTCTACCGCTTCCGCCGCGAAGGCTACCGTCTGCGCCTGTTGCGGGTTGGTGATATTGTCGGAATTGGAGATAAGGTCCTTCATCTGCGTAGGCAGATAGCCCGACCCCCCGGCCATGGAGGTAGCCAGTTGAATGGCCGCGGCCTTTTGCTCCGGCGTCCCCTGCATGGCGATGCGCCCGAAGGGCAGGTTTCCGAATTGGTTGGCGAACCCGCGGTCCGCGTTCTCCTGGCTGGAAAGCGTGCCCGTGGCCAACTGTTCCGCCGCCTTGGCGTTCTTCTGCGCTTCCTTGTTGTAGCGCGCGCTCTGGTTATTGAGAAAGCGCACGGACGCCAAATGCTGTTCCGGGCTCATGCGCCCAGACTTCAGGTCCGCGTCCAGCTTCTCGCGCATGCCGGGGTCGATCGGCTTGGCGCCGTTATACTGGTCCTCGATATCCAGCATACGCGACGCGGTGTTGGCCGTCTTGGCGCGTTCGCCGTCCGCCCGCAGCTTGCTTTCCCGGCCATCGATGTACGACGACAGGCCCGTGACCGTCTCGCCCTTTAGGTACTGCGCCTGTTCCTTCAGGGTGGCGCGGGCCGCCCCGATGTTTCCTTTCTCCGCGTAGCCGATCACCTGGTTCTTGGCGAAGATATCGGCTGCCGCAGCCGCGAACGCCGGGACGCGCGCCGGGTCCATGCCGATCTTCAGGCGTTCCATGTTGCCCTGGAACTCGGTCATGTAGGCGTTGGCGTTGGCCGGGTCGGTACGCACCTTGGCCGCCACCATGTCCACGCTTTCGAAGGCGACGCGCTCCGTCTCCTTGGACACGGCGTCCTTGCGAATACGCTGCGACGTGATTTGGGCGGCGGCGCCGGAACGGTCCATGCGGCGGGACAAATCGTCCTTCACCGCGGAATTGGAAATGCCGGCCTTCTCAAGCGTCTCGCGCTTGTTGTCCTCCACGATCGCCTTCACGCGGTCGTTATAGTCCGCGGCCAGGGGATCGAGGGCGGCGATCGCTGCGTCCTGTTTAATCAGGCCATCCGTTTCCGCCTTGACCGCGGCGACGCTATCGCGCTCGAAACTGATACGCTGCGACGCTTCCGCGAGCGCGGCAAAGCCGGCCCCAAGATCGGACGCAGCCGTGTTGTTGAAGCCCGCGCTTCCCGGCCCGCTGCCGCCTACGGAACGCGCCCGGTTGCCGGAACTCTCGATTGCATTGTAGTCCGGTACGACGAGATTACGCTTTGCCATTACTTAAGGTGGCCCTGTGCCTTGCCGCGCTCTACGGACTGAAACCATTTTTCTTGCGCAGTTGACTTGGAAACAGATACACTATCAAACATGCCCGCGCCCTCCTTGTAGAGGGTGGCGCCGCCGGATATCGCGCCCGTAAGACCCTTGATAAGCGCCTGGTCCGCCGCCTGCTGGCCCGCCTTCATGGACATGCCGGCCTTGGTGCGAAGGACCATCTGGCGGGCCTCGCTGTCCGCGATCAGGGAGAATTCATTGGCGCCAAACATGCCCGCCGTGGCCGCCAGGTAATCCGGGTCCATGCCGCCGCCCTGCCCGGCCATGACCGCCCGCGACCGCGAAAGGGTCGCATTACGCTCGCGGGTGTTGGCGTCAAGGTCACGGTTCAGGCCGATCTTCTCCTGTTCCGCCTGGAAATTGAAGAAGTCGCGGTTATAGACGCCTTGGTCGTAAGCCTGGTTGGACTGCATGAGGCCGCCAGCGATCGACCCTACGGCGCTCACGCCCGCCGCTACGGCGGTCATGGGGTCATACCTTACTTGCATAATGCCATACGTCCAGAGTGCCTTTCTCCGCGATTTTAACCTTTCTCATGCCGAGTAGCAATGCCCACTTGACGGCGGCCGGATTGGTCCTATCCACGTCCGCCCAAAGCGGCGCCTGGTACATATCCATCATGGCCCGCGTGTAGCGCGTAAGGCGCACGAAGTGGCGTACCAAATCATCACCCAAAAGCGCCCATAGCTTGTGATCGGGCAACACTCCAAGGCTGGCTTTCGGCTTCCCGTCCACCGTCATGGTGAAGGAAAACGGGCTATCGACCAGCGATTGCAGGAGAAGGGGGTTGGCCCGCAGGAGCGGAACGACGTGCGCGTGGCGGGGCTGCGCTTCGATTTCGTAGAAGTCGGAAACCCGTAGCCCCCTGAACCTAGCCCTCATTCACCTTTACCGGCTTTAACAGCGTTCGGAATATCTAAAACAATATCCGGGTACTTCTTTATATTTTCCTCCGCTATGGCATACGATGCTTGGCGCTCCAATTCATTCATAATGCGGATGAAGTCAGGATTTTTTGCCAGCTTCCTGGCCTCATCAATTTGCGGGTGCTTCCCGCCGCCTTCTTCGGTTTCCTCTACGTCCCCGAATTTACGCAGCAAAATAGCACGAGTTACCAACTCCTCTTTCATTCCGGACAACTCTTTAGCTTCTTTCACCCCCCGCTCTTTCAGCACGGCGATGCCGCGGTGGATGCTTTCATGGACGGGGGTAGACGCTCCGCCCGCCATGGCAACCCACGTATTTTTCCCACGCATGAACCCGGCCGAGCTAAACCGACCTTCTTCGCGGCCGGTTATGGTAATGTTACGCTCGTCAAAACCGAGTGAAGCCAAAGCTATTTTTTGCGCGGCCATTTTAGCCGCGTACAATTGGTCCGCCTCGTTCCCGGTCATTGGCTTATCCGGGCTTGGGCGCGCGGCTATCGCCTTGTCCATAAGCGTTCTGTTTGTACTGGACAGCACTTCCTCACGGCTAAGCCGCGCTACCGCGTCTCCCGCTGTCGGACCGGGGGTTCCATATTTACGTTCGTCTACAACATCTTGTGGGGACGGCCATGCATTTGGCAAGGGCGTGTTTTCCCACGATTTAGTCGGGTCTTGCGGCGGGTACGGGTGCCCAGCCGCAATACCAAGCGTCCGCAGAATGGTATTGGTGTCGTATCTAACCTTCATTCACCTGTTCCCGCGGGCATACGGCCAGCACGGTCATAGGCAACGGCTGTTCGTTCTCGAAATACACGGTCGCGTCAATGTCCCATCCACCGTCTACAGCTATATCGGTTTTCGTGCCCGTGAACAAGGGCGGCGACTGGTCCATGTGATCGCTGCCGTCGCGGTACTGCAACGCCTCCAATTCACGATCGATCCCGTTGCCAACCCCGACTTTCCCGCCCAGGGAGTTATGCAGGATAATGGCCACATGGTCGATATTGATGGGCCGCCCCTGACTGGTGCCCAGCTTGGCCCCGCCGGAGAAGCGCTGCGTCTCACCGCGATAGGAATAGGGCAGTCCCACGGCCACGATGGAGGCGCGACGGGACAACTCGATTTCGCCGCCGGAAACCGTGCGCCGCTCATGCACCATGCCGTCCGCCAAGATATCGACTTCCAGTCCTTCAAGGTGATCCAGCCCGGTAATGGTGGTCACTTCCGCGCGCACCAGCGGGGAATTGTAGTTCGTCGTGGACGGGTCGATCACTTCGCCCAGGTCGGCCCAATCCGTGCCGTCTACCCCGCTCAATTCAAAGGTATTCGCCGTCACGTTGGCCACGACGGCGGACAGGCGGTCCATTTCCTCCGGACCTTGGGGAGCGCGTAGCTTGACGCGCTGGCCATTTGAAAAGCCGTGCGATGCGGACGTGACCACCACGGGGTCGGCCTTGGTAATGGCCGTAATCAGTTTGGGCACGTCGTACTTCAGGCCAAGGTCCACGAAGTAGGCTTCGTCCAGCGCGCGCACCCGCTCGTCCGCCGTGGCCCGCTCATAGGCCAGTGCCGGGCGGAATTGCTTGTCCATGTAGCAGACGTATTGTTCCGTCGTGCCATCAACGTCCAGCGTGTAAAGAAACCACAATTCCTGCGCCGTGGCATCGGGGTTGGTAATGACGGCGATATCGTTCACGCGGCCGTAGTTGTTGGCAATCTGCTGTGGGGCCACCGCCGTAACCTTCTGGTCCGGCTCATACGTCAACGAGATAAGGGAGCCGTCGCCGTGGACCATCCAGATTACGCTATCGGGCGACGCCTGGTAGGTCATGCGCTTGATCCCGCCCAGGCCGTTCTTGTCGCTGTCCGGCACGTCTTCCGCCAGCAACATGAGGTTGCGCGAAGAGAAGTTGTCCTTCACGACTTCGTACTTCAACTCGTACATTTCGCGCTGGTTTTGCTGCACGAACATGACCTGGTTGTCCACCTGTACGGGCGGAATGTACGCGGAGCCGCGGTAGGTGGAAGATCGCACCACGGCGTTCTTGGGCGTAATGACGCCGCCGCCTTCCGAGGAGAAGATGCGGAACTCGCCGCCCGTGGACCCTACAATCAAGTATTCGGCCTGGCTGGCAAACCACATGATCGTCTGAAGGCGCTTACCCTGGATACGACGCACGATGGCCATGTCATCGTTGCCGATCGTAGGCGTCGTGCCGTAGCTGATACCGCGGTCGAAATTGTCGTAGTCGTCGGACTTCGAAGCGACCACCACGTCCGGCGCCGTCCGCGAACCGCCGTACCACAGGCGTCCGTCGTGGAAGATAACGCCGCGCGGGCCGTCCGTATCGGAGAAGAGGCCCAAGGCCCAATCCAGCGTGGCCGTGCCGGACGAGGCGGACGGATCGCTGCCGGCGTGCAGAACCGTAAGCTCCGCTGTCGTCGTGCTGGTAACGGTCGTAATCTCGTACACGCCGTCAAACCAGCGGATCGCGCGGCCAACGTCATCCGAGGTAAGGCCGCCCGGCTTGGGCACCGCGGAGAACACCACGGCCAGGGGCGGGCCGTTATTGATCGTGCAGGTTACGGTCGTGATATTGGACGGCTGCATGGGCGCATGGCCGTCCTTCCACGCCACCTTGGCCCAGGTGAAGCTGGTAAGGCTGGTGCGTGATAGCTTGTACGGGTGGCCGTTCGGGTGGACGAGATACATTACGTCCACCTGCTGCGCCCAGCGCAAGTCCTGCTGTTCGTCGTTTCCGTAGGTCGTCACTGTTTCCAGCGGCGTACCGGGCGAACTTTCCACTTGGCCATGGTTGGCGTAGTAGCGGATATAGTTGTGCCCTACCTCCATGACGTACTGCTGGTCTACCGCCACGTCGAAGGGGATCAGGGCATTGTTGCCCGTCTGGTTCTTTACCTCGTTGACGAACACCGTTCCGGGGCGCCGCATGAAACCGCCGTGCGGGAGGATCAGCCCGTTAAGGGCCTGCCTCATTCCCTGGCCGTACGCCTCGATATCGTCGCGCCCGCGGAGACGGCGGGAGAGGAGGCCCGCGGTGAAGTTGGTTTGTACGGGCGCGTAGCGAGACATTAGGTGTAGACCGGCCCAATGCGGTAGTAGGAACCATTGGAGAAGCGGCTATCGATCCAGTCCGACGCCTGAATAATCTCCGGAGTATTCTGGATCGCGTTGGAGAACTTCGCTTCCTTGACCGCCTTCTCGCGCTCCTGCACCAGCGCGGAATAGCGATCGGCGCCCTTGGTCAGGTCGTAGAAAATCTTGGTGGCGAGGTAGTATTCCAGCACGGCCACGAAGGCGGGATCGTACTGCGACGTGTCGGTAATGTTGGCGGTGTAGAAAATCTTAGCCGGCGTGGTATCGCAGAGGACGTACCCGCCTTCCAGCTTGAAAATGGTATCCGTGTCCGTGTAATTGCGCTGGCTCCCGATCGTGTCGTACAGGCCGATCAGTTGCAGGAAGTCGGACGGTACGCGATGGCGGTAGGCGAAACCGAACTCCGGGGCGGTAGGGTCCGCGGCCAGTTCAGCGCGCCGGGTCGCGAAATTCCAACGGTACTTGGTCAGCACCCGTTTCAGGACGAGGGCGTAATTGCGCTTGAGAAGGCGGGCCGCCTTGCCGTCCTGGTCCAGCGATGTAATGGAAGGCTCCCCGCAATGGGTAAGCGCACCGTTGGCAATCTCTACCTGACTAAAGCTCATGGCGGGAGTGTAACAGAAAAACCCCCTAGCCAAAAGAGGCTAGGGGGCTGCACCGGGGGAGGAGGTTGGAGGGAAAACCCCGGTGCGGGAGGTCTACTCTACGGTGTCGCCGGAAGTGGCGATGCTGGATACCGTGCTGGCCTTGGACTTCTGGCGGCGCCAGGAGCGCAAGATGCCCGCGATCAGCTTGTCCGCGTCCATGTCCCCGATCGTGTTATCCACGAGGAGGGCCACGGAGCCGGTAAGCGACCCGCCCGTCCCGTAGGTTACTGTGATCTGACGGGACGGGGTAATCGAGGCGTTAAGGGTTAGGGTAGCCATGTTGGCTACTCCACCGTGTACCAGATGTAGCCGTAGAGCGAACCGGAGCCGGGGTTGCCGCCTTCCAGCTTGGCCGTAAGGGTGATCGCGGTCGAAAGGCGTTCGCGACCGACGCCGTACAGGGCGTAGGTGTTGGCGAAGGCCGACGTGCCCGCAGCCGTGGCGATATCGAGCGCCGACAGGTACTTGTTCTCCGTGGTGCCGTCACCGATATCGAGCGTGATAGACGTACCGAAATCGGTAAAGTCCACGAAGCCCGTCATGATGCGCGCGCCAACCGGGAGGCGGCACAGTTCGACAAGATCGTTCTGCGCTGCGTCGCCAGTCCACGAGAATACCTCGCACCGCAGCTTGCCGTTGGAAACGGTGCTGTCCGGCTTGGACTGCGGGGTCGCCCGCAGGCCCGTGATCTGGTCAGAGTAAAGAGTGGCCATGTGTTAAGTCCTTTCCTTGACTATTAGGCTTCGCTGCACAGGACCGACACAACCATCGCATCTTCCGTGCGAAGCGCCGTCCACGAACCGCAGGTGTAAATCTGCTGGGCGTAGCGCTTGTCCGGACGGGGCGAGGCCGTGGTATTCGGGGCCATGCCGTTGATGAAGCGGATCGCCGGCTGCGCCCAGGCGAAGCAATTGCGAACCGAAGAGGTCGAAATAAGGCGCTCCGTGCGGATGAACTTGAAGCCCAGGAAGGTGTCAATCTGGCCGTTGACCAGCGCCTTCACGGTATTGAAGTCCTGCGACGTAACCTTGTCGTCTTCCAGAAGCTCGCGCATCTGGCGCGACGTGGCTGCGAAGAAGCGCGGGTAGAACTCGTCAACCTCGTTGTGGTCGAGGATTTCCTTGGCGCGGTTCAGCTTGTCGATCGTGAGGCCGGTCGAACCGGAGGCAAGCTGCTGCGTGGAAGTCGGGAAGGCCGTAGTGCCGGAGCCGGTGTGCCCGGTAACGGCGGTGCGATACAGCGCGTCGATGATCGCGTCATCCATGCCGCGGCCCATCGTGCCGGCGTGGCGCATGGTGTAGATGCTATCAAGCTGGATCAGCAACTTGACGCGATCCTGCTTATCGATCAGGTCGGCCACGTCGTAATCCTTCATGAACCACCAGCGCCGGGTCTGCGGCGTGCTGTTCAGCGGGGTATCGCCGTGGCGCTCGTTAATCTCGTTCGGAGCATCGATACCGCCCGTGATTTCGATGGCGCCGCTCTCGCCCGGGCCGTCCTCGCGCATAACGGCGGGGAGCAGGCGCGAGAAGCGCTGTTCAGCGAGAAGATGGACGTTGGTCGAAAACTGCGTAACATACGCAACAGGAATATCGACAGAGTAAAGAATACGCATTAGCTACGTTACCTATTGACTAGGGATTGAGGGGATCGGTTGAGCCGTTCCGGGTGTCCCTGATCGCGGTAAGCGTAGAGGGGCCGTAGGGTTCGTGATTGGTACGCTGCCATAACCCTACGGCTTTGTCAAGTTACCAGCCGAAATGAAACGCGGCCCGGACGAACAGGTAGACGGCGAGGACGCCCAGGAGGAAACCACCGAGGATGGAAAGAGCAATCGTCATCGCTTGGCCGCCTTTGCAAAGAACTCCTGCGCCTGGCGGTTCAACTCGCGGGCCTTGATCGGGTCCGTCGTGTTGATGGCCTCCTGAAGAAGGCGAGTGCCCTCGTCCTTGGCCGCGTCCGGGGTCATGGCGCGGGAAATGCCCGTACCCTTGTCGCCGCCGCCCTCGTCTTCGGCCAGCATTTCACCGACCTTGGCGAGCGCTTCAAGGAGCGGGCCGTCCGTACCCAATCCTGCCCGATTGATGCTTTCCCGCAGGGCGTCCGTACCGGCCTTGTCGCCGCCCAGCTTGCTCACGGCCAGGTTGGCGGAAGCCACCTTGGCGTCGAAAGCCTCGCCCCATTTGGACTTGAGCGCCGTCACGTTGTCCGCGTTACGCTGGATTTCCGCTTCAGCCATTTGCTTTTGCCCGGCAACCAACTGACCGCCGAACGTGTCCACAATGCCCTGAAACTGCGCCGGGAGGATGCCCAGCTTATGCGCGGTTTCCGCCAGCGCCTTGAAGTTGGGGCTGTCGATCTTCAGGGCGTCTTCTGCGCCCTTCGGCGCGTTTACCTTGTAGTCGTCAAGGTTCTTAGGCAGGCCGATCTTTTCGAGGACCGCACGTCGGCCGGCGTCGTCAATGTCCGGCGGGATTTCCACCAGTCGATCCGCGGGCTTGCCGATAAACTGCTGGGCGTTATCGAAGCCCCGCACAAGCTCCGCGATCGTCGCGTACTTCTTGGCCGAAGGGCTTTCCTTCAGTTCCGGGGGCAGTGACGTGCGATAATCCCATCCGTCAGGTAGCGTAAAAACGCTTCCTTGTTCGCTTCCGCCTGTTCCAGAATTGCCCTGGCCGCCGTCTCCGTTGCCAGTGCCGCCACCCCCGCCTCCTCCATTGAGAAGGGAGCCGCCGTTGCTTCCACCGTCGCCACTGCCTGTTCCGCCATTTCCCTCTCCATCGTAACGAATAATCATACCACTAGAACTCGCCATCATTTGCCTTTTCCTCCGTCTCTGCCCGCTTGGGCTGTTTCAGGTCGTCGGGTGTCATGGCCATCATTCGCCCGATATAGACCATAACCCCACGATGGCCTTCGTTGATGTGCGTGCCGTAGGGGTCGCCCGGTACGTTTGTCGATTTGCTAATGAAGCCGAACTTGGCGATCAGGTGGTTAAGGACGATCCGCCCCGCAGGCGAAGTGCCCCACTCCTGATACGCCGCAACCAACTCCTCCTGCGTAATTTCCCTAAGCTGCATTATTCGCCTGTGTTACCTTCGCTCCTGCTGTCATGACTGCCGCCGCCGCGCTCGCCGCTTCCGGCATGAGGGCTGCCTGTTGCGCCGCGGCTTCCTGCTGCTGGCGGGCCTTGCGGACTTCCGTAACCTGCGTCTGCGACTTCACAAGGTCCGCCCCAGCGCCGTTGGCCATGGGGATGCGCTGGGCGACCTTATCGGTATCGATCCAGTCGAAGATGCCCTTATCGACCTGCGCCCACAGGGCCATTTGCTCGAACGTCCGCATGATGGAAAGACCTTCCATTTGCTTCTGCGACGCGATCAGCGGGGAAACGTATTCCAGCTTTAGCTTCTTACCGGCCAGTTCGCTGGGGGGCTTGGGCAGCTTGCCGCTGCGCTCAAGGATATTGAAGGTGCGCGTGACCAGCTTGGAGAACAACTCCGTCTGTGCGCGGACGAGCATGGGAGACAGGGCGCGATTGCGCTCGTCCACTTCCTGTAGAACCTGCGTCGCCGTCTTGACCGGGCTGTCC